>Ga0208158_1000463_pt1 | contig 14530 bp, 18 predicted proteins | sample 8_EtaG_FD_184081 | JGI IMG/M metagenome (GOLD analysis project Ga0208158, IMG submission 184081) | Marine viral communities from the Subarctic Pacific Ocean - 8_ETSP_OMZ_AT15162 metaG (SPAdes) (version 2) | ecosystem: Environmental > Aquatic > Marine > Oceanic | place: Pacific Ocean | collected...
TGCATACGCGACTAGTAAAGGGTGGCCGACACCATCAAACACCTCAACTACCGCTACAGTAGCTTCTTCATCTATTAATAATCCCAATAGCTATCAAAGCTTTAAATCGGATGTAGGTAATCTATATAGTGGTTTTACTAATAGCATGGGAAATGTGTGGACCGGCATCCAGAACAATACCGGTCATGCCTTGCAGGGTTTTTACGATTACAACAGTAGTCCATTCTCTAGTCTAGGCGGAGGTTACTACACTCTCTAATGGCTTATAGAATTGCTCCTAGCGCTATGGGTGAAAGCGCTAACGAATGGGATGCTATCACCAATGAAATCATGAGGAGGAAAGGGGGATCCAGCACAGGATTGGTAGGTCCTGATCCTGCAGCCTTTACTGGACAGGCAGCACAGGAATATAGCCGAGGAGCATCTGTCCGTACCAATCCTTACCAGTCGGGAGGAATATCTGGAATTCCTTCCTCTACTGCAGCCAGCGAAAGTATGAGTGCCCTTCTTGGTGACCAACAAACTAGACAAATTGACATGGCAGGCGATGCTATCAATAAGTCCGTTGACTGGAATAACTATCTAGACCAGATAAAAGCAAACGAACGACAGGCTAGAGCCCAAAATTCTGGTGGTGGACTATTGAGCAATATCATCAAGATTGGTACGAAGGTAGGAGGAGCTTACTTGTGTTCTACAGGAAATGCAGCAGGATGTGCCGCTGCGATTGCATAAATGAAATTCGAAGTTAAGATAGAACCCTCTGATATATATGTAATGACTAATCGTGTGTACGAGGAACTTAGCGATCCGACACCTATTATTAAGCATTATTTTCTATCTTCTAGACCAGACGATTTACCTTATATAGACGAATAAGTAGTAAGCACAACGGAAGCGTTAGAATCTAAACAGTAGGATTATTGTGTCTTAAAGCATGGCTAACGGGATATACCGAGGTACTCATCAGCCGGACGAGTTTAAAAGGCTCAGAGGAGGGGATTTAGCTTTAGCCTCTATGTATGCTCTTCCAAACCTTGGGGCGAGTCAAACAGCAAGTGGAATACCTACTGCTTTAGGCGCAGAATTTTTTCAGAAGTTAAATAATGCAACGACCGCGAGCCTTGGGAGAGGTTTATATGGTGACCTGTTGAAGGAAGCAGGTGGTGATATGAATGCAGTCAGGAGGATAATAGCATCTAAAAATGTTAAAGGACCTTGGGACTACATACGAAAAGGTATAACAAACGAAATTCCTCGAGCTAGGGGTGTAGGTGGTATAGGAGCTTTATTGGCTCTGTATGACGCAGCTCAAGAACTAGATGATTCTATGGATCCATCATCTGTTAACTGGGCGGAAGCAGGCGGAAGATTAGGCGGCACTCTTTTAGGAACAACTCTAGGGGGAGTTATTGGTTCAGCCTTAATACCTCTACCTGGAGTTGGTTGGGCAATAGGTGCTGGAATAGGAGGAATGATGGGTGGAAAACCAGGACAGCAAACAGCTAGGGCTATCTACAAAGGCTTCGATCCTGAAGTAGAGAGAAGGAGACAGATTAGACAGGAACTTCGTAATCAGGAAATGTTAGCTCTACGACTAAAGCCATTACAAGATATGATTGCAAAAGAACAAGCTACTAGGAATGCTCAATACGAGAATGCTTTATTAGCTCAAATGGCTCAAGGGGGTACGTCGAGTCGGGTAGCCCAAAATCAAGCTCTTCTAAATTCAGTAGTTTAAATTATGGCTAGTTCAGGACCTGACATTCTTTCTGGCTTTGGCAAGGTTAGCGGCGATTATCTTCGCAGCTTTCCCGGACCTCCAGTTCTTCAAGGGACGGGTGCAGTCTTAACCAATACTGGTACGGCAAGTGCTCTCGGAATTAACAAGTGGAATGCGAATGCCAAGTTAGATTTCGCAAAGCTTGGATTAAATGCAGCAGCCAAACTGACTGATAGGGAGATGGTCAATGAACAAAGAAAGTGGGAAGTGAGGAAAGATATTGAGTATGACAAGAGCAAAAGATTAGCAGAGACGATAGCAGCTATATGGAATACGCCGACAACTAATAAAGCAGGTGATACTACATCACTAGGAATGCAGTATCTAGGGGGTCTTGTAAAACCGCCTGCATTAGGTGATAATGGAGTAAAGAATAGAGAAGCTCTTAAGAATCACGTGTTATCCGCTATTGAAGCTAGTGGAGGTAATATTGACGATAGTCAGTCATCTGTTACTACGGAATGAGTAATATAGTAGTAGTAATTGTATAGTACCTAAGTAGATGGGACTTAGAAATTGGATTCAAGAATATCAAATCGGAAATGATTTGAGCAGGGTAAGAACCTCTGAAAATCCTCATTTACTTGAGTATAAGTCTGACAGTTTCTTGCCACAGGGGTATAGCATCTTAGAACAAGCCTATGAGCAAAAACTCCTCCCTGAAGAATCGGTCAATTATCTAATTGAGAAGGGTGTCTTACGTAATAACAATCAAATGGAAATCGTAAACGGATCTGAATACTATAACTTCGGTGGTTCCAATGACCAGAATCAGAATAATGAAGTCCTTCTTAGAGAGATTGACAGAGACATAGATCAAGACGGCAATGTGTCATTCGGCCCAAATGATAGATTAGAGTTTGACTCTAATGGGGGAATAAGGGTAGTCAATCAACAGGAAATAAATCCTAGAGAGAGAGATTTTCAAGCAACTGTGGATGTAAATGATGGAGCTAACCGATTCCCATGGGAGCAAACCACTGCGTCTGCATCTGATCTAACTGCAGAGATACAAAACAGTGCAGAATTTCAAGACATATTAAAGAGAAACAAGGCAAGAATGCCCGGGTATACCAAGACGGACGATCTCTTAGAGAAGATTGGAGAATTAGAGCTTGTTAATAACCCTGGTATACTTGAGAAATTTGGCGGAATGATTGATGCTGAAGTAAGAGGAGGTGCTAATACAAATGCAAGTTTTTACTATAAGAGAGATCCTAGCGTAACAGGATTCAAGAAACCTATGAGTCATGCAGACATGGCTGGAAGAGTTGCGTGGGGCAACACTGCTAGAGATATGTTGCCAAAATTAGCAGCGACAGGATTGATCAAGCTATTAGCTTGATAGTTGTAATTGAAATAGCAGTAATATAGAGAGTAGTCGTTAAGACAGTAGACAAACTAACATGGCAGCCTTTGCATCTCAGCAGCCCATTGATGGGTTGGAGAATACTAGTTACTATCAAGATGAGCTTGACAGAATCAGAAATCGTGGAGCTTCTCTAAAAGGCAGTACCCCTCAAGGCTCAGGTGGAGGAGGTGATTTTCTTGACGGTTGGTTAGATTTTTACAACAAACAGAAAAGTCCTATATATGACGGCAAAGGTAATCAAATAGGCTTTGATCATGGCTATGGAGTAAGAGAAAATTGGGAGCCACAGAAACCTGGGGATGATAAATGGATTAGTGATGAAGAGTGGGAACAAATCAGGAACGAACCTTCCCCTCCATCAGACCAACGGTGGCCTGATAGGGAACCACCAGGAGGAGTAGATTGGACACAACCTATCACTCAGGATCCTCCTGTTGGTGCAGCACCCGGCACTCGTATTGGTGACGACGGGAGGAATTTAGTACCTAGTGGCAGAAGTGATTATGGCAGTCGTATTGGGGGAGATCCCAGTATGGGCTATACAATGGATTGGAGAGATTCAGATGGAGACGGAACAGACGATAGACACCAAAGCGGACCAGGGCAGCCAGACGAAGGACCATTCTCAGACAGAGGTCGGCAGATATGGGAAGATCGCGAACCAACATCGAGACGTCCCGGACGTCCTCTTCCTGAGGGAGACGGGAGACCTAGCGACCCTTGGCCAGTTGGAGATGGTAGACCTCCTAGACCTAGACCTAGACCTGACGATGGGGATGTACGTCCTTATCCTATTCCTGGACCTAGACCTGACGATGGTGACGTAAGACCTTGGCCTATTCCTGGACCTAGGCCTCCAAAACCAGGACCTAGACCTCCAAAGCCAGGACCAAGACCTAGTGATCCTTGGCCTGATGGAGACGGTAGGCCTTATCCTATGCCTGGACCTAGACCAGAGATTCCTCCTATTCATGGTGATCCTGGTCCTAGACCTCCTATTGATGGCGGATGGACTCCAGGCAAACCAATAGTCTCTAAAGAGCAAGAGGTTATAGAGAGTTTCTACAATAATATTTTGGGTAGAGGGTCAGACCAAGGAGGAATGGATTACTGGCTAGGCCAAGCTGAAGGTGGAATGTCTTTAGCAGATATAGAAAAATCAATAGCCAGTTCTAAAGAAGCTAAAGCTGGTCGTCCACAACCTCCTGATGATCCTAACGATTGGTTAGTACCTTTCGGGGATGATCAAGAAATACCAGGCACCTTTGGTAAGGATGTGAAGTACCCAGCCTTTGATGACAAAGGAAGAGACATTAGGTATGACGAGCAAAATAGACCTACGACTAATCCAGGTGTAGGAGATGAAGACTATAGACAAGTACATATCGATTACGCGGAAGGCTTCGATCCTACTCCTGAAGAACATCGCCAGAACCAAAAGAGATTCTGGACAGAGACAGAAGGACCATTAAAACGTCTAGGTATCAAGAGACAAGAAGAAGCTCGACGCTTAGAGGATAAAGCACAGGAGATAAAGCAATCGAGAGGGGAAAGACCTTTAGAGAAAAAAGCAGCGAAAGAAAGAGCTGAGGAATGGCAGAACAGGGAGGAAAGGAGACTACCCAAGCAGAACTGGGAGGAAAGGATATTACCCAAGCAGAACAGGGAGGAAAGGAGACTACCCAAGCAGAACTGGGAGGAAAGGATATTACCCAAGCAGAACAGGGAGGAAAGGAGACTACCCAAGAAGAGCCAAGAACAGGTCAATAGAGAGGTAGAGGTGAGACGTGAAAACACTAGGAGAGGAGAGGCTAACAGAGACGCTCTAGTAAGAGCCGTCCCAAGCGCTCCTGCACCTGCTCCTGAGCCTTCCAGACCAGTTTCCAAGCCTAAGAGTGATTGGTTAGAACAAGCCTATCAGAGCAACCTTGGAAGATCTGCAGACGCGGGTGGAAAGGATTATTGGGCTAAAGAAGTGTCTTCTGGACGTCAGACAAAGGATCAAGTTATCGCCAATATCAGAAGATCTGACGAGTACAAGAACAGGAACCGATAAACTATAAGTACTAGAGAAGAGTCCTATGTCATCGTCCGGATCCTATATTGCATCGTTAAATTCCCAACTTGGTGGTTTAACTCAACAGCAATTAGAAAATCTCAAGAAAAATTACAAAACAGGAACCACCGCTGGTACCATGTTTGACACCGGCTTAGATGCTATGAGCAACTGGGCCAAGATGAATCCTGGTAACAAGGATTTAGGGGGTCAGCTCTCAGGGGCGATGATGGATAGTGGTAGAAGTTTAATGAATATGGGCTTAGGACTTCAGTGGCAACGAGGTCAGCTAGGCAATTGGGCTGAGTATCACGGAGGCATGGAGAATCTGAAGACAGGTAATACTATGAAGCTGATGGGAGCAGAAGGAGGAATCGTAAAAGAATTAATGGGTGAACAAGCTCGTCTAGGGGATAGACAGATTAAAGTAACAGGTGATCAAGACAGGAAGACTCTTCAGAAAGCTGGGGTAGAGAAGAGGCTCTCCCAACAAGAAGAAGGCTCCCAAACAAGGATGAACTATATGGGAGAGGGCTTACAAAACAGATTGCAATCCCAAACAGAAGGAAGAGAGGAAAGGAGGACTCAAGCACAAAAATACAGGGAAGAGAGAAAGATGCGTGCTGACGCTAGGGGTGCTATAAGGAGAGAGGGATCTAAATTCTTTGGTTAATGCCTGAAGCATCTGATAATTCGGTCAAAAATTTTCTAACACTTTTAGATCAAGATCGCCACGAAGCCTTTATTACTTACGCGGAGCATACTTATTCCATTTACGAGATTTGGCTGTACGCAGTCGTCCTTGGCTACGAGAGTAGCTTCACGAGTCTAGAAAAATGGGTCAACAAAAGATTTCCTAAGTTAAACCGTAGAGAGTTACTGCTAGCTGAAACTATAAAGTTAGAATCTGATATTGACTATTTAAGACAACAGGTTCAAGCCGATTTAGTTAAACCTGACGCTGCAGCTACAAGAATTGCCCACCTGTCAAAAGAGTTACGGGGGCATGTAGTAGAAGTAGAAAAGATGTCGCGAGGTACTGACAGAAGAGGTCTTGTGCTGGCAGGAGCAGACAAAGTAATGAGAGAACTGAAATCTATATTCAAGGGAAACGAGGATGTGACTAATGCTTTGGAATTAGCTTACGAATCCGTCTGGGCGGACATGATGGACGAGAAGTAGTCTATTCTTATCGGGTTCCTATACGGATGACTGAAGAAAAAATTAGGGAGATTCTACCTCACTTGTGTTATACAAAGGAAGAAGTTGACATCATGTTGGCCGACGCCGTAGCTAAAGCTAAAGCTATAGACGAAGCTTCAATGAGACAACATAATAGGAATGCAACAATCATTAGCATGATTCTTGGCTTCACTTGTCTCGCTTTATTCTTAGATGGGTTGCTAAGAATACTTGGAATTATTCCACCGTTCCTAGGTTTAGATGTTAATGTTATTGATCAAATAGTAGAGAAAGTAAGACATGTCTCAACTTGATGGTTACATGGATTTATTTCCTACTCGGGTATCTAAATTCTCATTACCAAAGACAATTGTAGAAGAAGCTCTAAAACATGACAATTTAAAAACCGAAAAATTCTCATATTTAGATGTCTTAAATCGTCCCGAATACCGACCTTTGCAGGATGAAGTTTTAAAAACTGTCGATCCTCATTGTCCTCGAGGGCGCAATATAGGAATGTGGAAAATAATGTCCGGTTGGATAAACAGTCAAGCACCTCAACAAACAGGATTCGGATTCCATGCACACTCAGAAGCTTTCATGTCTTGTGTCGTATATCTGAAAGGAACCGATATGTCTATAACTTTCCGCGATACAGCCAGAGAGGCTCCTCAGTCGAACCAAGAAAATAGAGTGCCAGTAGATCTAATAGTAAGACGCACTTGGAACAAAGACGTCTCTGTCAAAGTTGAACCTGGAGACGTGATTCTTTTCCCTAGTTATTTACTTCATAGACCCGATAAGAATAATTCAGATAGCGAGCGAATTAGTGTTGCGTACAATTTACTACCTACTCGGAAGATAGATGCAAAGACACCTCCCTGGGTCATACAATATGAGATATAGTGAACAAAGAACTCTAAATTACGTTTATCACTATTCATGAATAGGGAACAACAAAACGCTCAGATTCCAGTACCCATGTATGATCTCCTTGATGCATGTTGCGCCTTGCATGGAGGACTAGAACTAGACAAGCATGATGATAAAAATTATGCCCTAAAGCATGCATTGAACGTTATCTTTGGGTATATGACACCAGAAGCAAAAGCAGAATTTCAAGATTGGGTAGGAAGAAAAGGTTGGCAACAGAAAGAAAAAATCATCCTCATGTAGCTTCAATAGTGAATAAAGCGTAGACTTGATACATGCCTAATGCTTCTATTTCTCTTGCTCGCAGGAGATCTGCTCAAATAGCTGCTCAATCTATTACGAGCAAACCAGAGGTGGTTACGACCCCACCTCATGTACTAAAAGCACGTAATAACTTCGCTTATTTTTGCGAGCTAATGGGAAAACCTGCAGCTCGTCACATGAAGGTGTGGCATAAACAGTTTTTAACAGGTGAAAGCAACGAGCATTTGCTCGATATCGCGGGTCCCAATACATGTCTACTTAGTCCTCGTGGTAGTGCTAAATCAACAGTAATAGGACTTTTAGTAGCGTGGTTAATTGGAAGACATGCTCAAGCTAAAAAATTATTAAGAACACTCTATGTTTCTTACAACGTTGATGTTGCTAGGAACAAAAGTGCTGCAATAAAAAATCTAATTTGCAATAAGGAATACCAAGAAGTTTTTCCGACAGTTCGATTATCCAAACATCGCACGAGCGATGAATTATGGTCTATTGATTTTGATTTTGCCGAGATAGATGTCAGAGGAGAGGATGCTTTTACAGTTGCTTGTGCTGGACTGAAAGGAACAATTACGTCGAAAAGAAGCTCATTGATTATCGTTGACGACGCAATTAAAAGTGCAGCAGCAATTGCCAATCCTGATATCAGGAGAGAGATGGAATCTAACTGGACAAATGTTATCGTCCCTACCATGTTCCAAGGTGCTAGAGCTATTGCACTAGGAACTAGATTCCATTTTGACGATTTATTTACTACAACTTTTTGCGAGAAGAAAGGATGGAAAGTAATAACCCAAGGTGCATTACATTACGACGATAGTGGTACTCCTAAGTCTTACTGGCCTTCTTTTTGGTCTGTTAAATACTTATTGAAATTGCAAGCTGATGATCGTGTTGCATTCTCTTATCAGTATTTAAATCAACCTATTAAAACAACTGAACTTGGAATTTCTCCCGAACTATTTATAAAAGGTGAGGTGCCCGACGAATACGACACGATTGGAATTGGAATTGATCTGTCAGCAGGGATGACAGAAAGAAATGATTGGACTGTATTTACTTTGGCAGGCAGGAAAGATGACAAGGTTTATGTGATTGATTACAAGAGGATGAGGTCAATGGGAAATGTAGAAAAGATAGAGGCATTGTGTGAATTATTACTGGAATGGAATCTCTTAACTACTAACAAAGAAGGGCAGTATTTCAGAACTGATTCGCCTGTGATTATTTGGCCTGAAGTTGTTGCTTACCAAAAAAGTTTTGAGGGTGATCTTAAACGGATTCTTTTCAATGAATGGCAGCTCTATAATTGTAGTGTTAGTCCTGTTAAAGGCTTTAGGGGAGATAAGCTTGCTCGCCTAAGAGGGATTATCGGTCTTTTTCAAGGCAAGAAGATCATTTTCAATAAATATCGAGATTTTTCGTGCATGGTTGATGAAGTATGTAATTTCGGTCACGCCTCTCATGATGACTGTGCCGATTCCTTGCAAATTGTTGTTCAAGGTCTTATGAAAAGAGGCGGCGCACAAATCGAATGGAGGTAAGATTATAGAATGAGCAAGCCAGCAACTGAACGATTTCGTTACTTACTAGAAGCCGCTAGAAAACGAGACGGTTCTAGTGGCACTGACACGATGGTTGTCAATAGCCACTTAGCGCAGATGAAACTATTCATGCTGCGACAGGGATTAGAGTTTTTCCCTGCACAAGATACTTTTGGTTTTAGACGGTTATTCTTAGCTGATCTAGTAGAAGAGAATGAGATAGATAGTCGCTTAGAAGGAATTGTTGATGATTTCGTAATAGATGGAAAAGGATTATTTTATTTTCGTCCAGTAGGCGATAGTTATCGCTTGATGTGGTTTAGCAAAGATAGTTACAGGGCTTATTACGACGCTGGATCTCAATTAGAAGAGATTGAATTGATCTATTCTTTCTCAGTGCGTAGTGGTATAGGTGCATTAGCCACTCCTAATGTAGAGAATGGAAGCGAGAGGTGGGTTAAATTACAAGTCAAGAGAGATACCATCAAGGAATCTATTACCAATGAAAAACCTTCATTCGAAGTTGGTGTAGGTAAAAACTTTACATGGTCTCCAACTTCTACGAGAACATTAGCTAATAGCTTAGGTTTTATACCTGCTGTGGAAGCATTTAACACAATGCGTTCTACAGGAATGGATGCTTCTGGTGATTTCGATTGGCTTTCTGATCAGATAGTCTTGCATGATGATTTAGTTAAGAATATCCGAACGAATATTACTTTCTTTGGCAATCCAACATTAGTTTCTAGTAGACCTAAGCATGATTTAGTCGAGTCAGGTAGCGACGAAGGATTACGACCTACTATCAGCTCTCAGGCTGGCTTCTCGGCAATGGGGAGACCTTCTACACGTGTAAGTGAACCTTTCGGGTCGGGTACCTCTGGCATGAAAGTTCCTCGAATTATTGCCAATGTTGAAGCTACTGATAGAGCTGTTTACTTAACTCCTGACGCGGTATCTGGTGACCAAAATCTATACGCTAGGCAGTATCGAGAAGAACTAAGAACTGCCTTAGGTGGCGTTGATGAATTAGGTATCAGTTCGGGTGCTACTGCTTATGAAATAAAATCTTTATATGGTAGAGCTGCAACTACTGCAACTCGTCGCTGTAGAGGTCTTCTGACTTATGGGTTATGTAAATTATTCTCTTTAATTATTTTCCATGAAGAAAGAATATTCCGTGAATCTTTCGCATCTGCTATTGGTCTCGAAAAACCTGTTGCTCCTATAAAGGAAGATCTACCTGATGAATTAGTTTACAACCAAGAGGTCTCCTTATTTCAACAAGCTGAAGCTGAATTCACTAATACATTAGAAGCAGCCATTACAGAAGCAGTCCAGACAGGAGATTTGCCCCCAGGAGTGGTTGGTTTAGTTCCTGACGGTAACAGGAAAGTTGAGTGGAGATGGAAGGGACCAGTTTTCGAAGATGGCACAGACGATATACTGAATTCAAGTATTGTCGTTCGTAACCTCCAAGAACTCGGTGTTAATAGCATTGAGGCGTTACGATACCTCTTCCCTGATAAAACAGACGAAGAAAGAAGTGCAATGCTTAGTGGCTATCCATTTAGAATGGCTCAAGCCACACAAAACAGTATTGGACAATTCTTAGGGCTTATAAATGACATGCGTCAAACGCCTCATCCGCAGGCCCCGGATCTACCTTTGCTGGCAGATCCTAAACTAGATGTAACCCCCTACGTATATAGGGCTTTTGATTTCCTTAAGAGAGAATTAACTTATGCAGGACAGTACAACGACAACACAAGCTCCGGCGACCCAGCAGAACTCGATACCATCGAGCGCACCCGTGCCGAACGCGGCTTACCAACAAGCGCCAGCCCAGAACGTCCAAGCTTCATACCAGACAGCTTCGGCGCCACAGGCAGCACCCCAGGTGACCCAGGAAGCCCCACAGGCTCAACAGGTAGCCAATCCATGGGAGTCGGCGTTCAACGCGCTAACAGAGAGTTTGAGCGCAACGCAGAGCTCCCAACCGCAGGCAGCCTACTCAACACCGACCCCACAGGCACCAGCACCACAGGCGAGCTATCCCTCCCAAGTGGCACCAACGTACCAAGCAGCTCCATCAACTTCGGGGATGCAGACTTACGTGCCCCAAGCAACGCAGGAGTACTCCCGGACACAGCAGCTACAGACGCAGCCCTCAACGAGCGCAGCCAGTCAAACAAGCAGCGACGAGTATCTCGCCAACGTCAGCGGAGAAAGTCTTGAAGTTCTTCAGCATTTCGGAGCTGAAGCACCTGCACTTTTAAATAGATATGCATGTGTTGTAGAAGATGCATTGCTAACTCAGACACAAGCAGCTTCTAACCTTTCTGACAGAGTACAGAAATTAACAGGTCATTTAGACGGAGCAAAGAAAGTTGTTGATGCAGCAGCCTCTGATAACGCTGCTTATCACACCATGTTGACTAATCCAGACATGTTGTCTTCTTATGTCAACGAATTCTTCGGTCCTTCTGGTCCTCATCCAGTAGAGATTGCTCAAGATCGTTTAGCAGCAGAAGTAGCAGCTAATGAAGCACGTTCTGCTCAAGCTCGTTCAGAAGCTCCTGTACCTAATCAGGTAGTAGCGCAGCCTCAAGCACAAGCTCCAGCTCAAACTCCTACACAGCAGTTTCAACGTCCTCAGATAGACATGCCTGCACCAGGAGTTCAAAATGCAGCTGGTGGAGATGATTTCTGGAATACATTCTCCGCTATCAGCGACAAGAATCCTCAGGCAGCATGGCAACTTTTAAGCCAAGCAACACCTGATGCTTTACGTAGTAAAGTTTTAGTCTCTGAAGCTTAATTTCATTTACAATTAGCCACTGCCATATATCATGGTGGTGGCTTTTTAATGCGATCTAGTGCGTACAGATAAAATTATTATTGAAGAAAATTTCTTAACGGATCAAGAATTCGAAGAAATCAATAAGGAGCTTTTCAATACAACTTGGACACTGCAAGGCAGTAATCAGGGAGATGGTTTAACAGAGTTTTTACGGATGGATCTTGGTGATCAGGAATTTTTCAGTGATTACTATGTTAAAAAACTTGAATCGCATTTCAAGCAATCCTATAAGTTGCAAGCAGTATTTTTTAATGGTCAATGGCCAGGAAGAGATGGACTTTTACATCAAGATGGATGTGATGTGACTGCTGTATTATTCATTAATGAATGGAATTGGGACTGGGGAGGTTTTACTCAGATCATGACTCCTGAGAACGAAGTAGCCGTTATACCACCGGTCAAGAATAGATTACTTTGCTTCCCTAGCAATTGGTACCATAAAGGCTATGCTTTCACTGGTGGATCCCCTATGAGGGTGACCTTAGCCTGTCAACTTTTTATTAATCAAGATGGAAACAAAACAGAATAACGACCCCCTCGTAAATCAAAATCTCCGAAAAGATGAAGGTCGTTGGCAATATTTCGATTTACCTTCGATTCCTTTAGTCCATATAATTGTTCCTCCATCAATTATCACTCATCTATGGGAATGTATAGAGCAAGCTAAGAAGAAAAATACCGATTGCAGAGACACCTTGGCAGGGAATATAACATCAAGTCTTGCTCTGGAAGATATTGATAATAAGTTCTATCGTCATATATTGGCTAAGCCTGTTCAGGAGTATTTAACTGACCACAACGCTGCACTTAGCAATACGTTTACTAGTCCTTTCATAGACGAGAATGACGTTGGAGATAAAGAGTGCGAGATCGTCTTGAGTCAGCTGTGGGTGAATTTTCAGAAGAAACATGAATTTAATCCTTTTCATCACCATAAAGGTCTTCTTTCTTTCGTCCTTTGGCTGAGGTGTCCGACCGAATATGAAGAACAAAAGAAATTGGAAATAGCTAAAACCTCTAATTCAAATTCAATTAGCAATGTAGCTTTTTTCTATCAAGATATCTTAGGAGTTACTAGAACACATATGGTTGAAATGGGGCAACGAGCTCAATCTAATATGTATCTTTTTCCATCTGGATTAAATCATGCGGTTTATCCTTTTTACGAATGTGATACAGAAAGAGTTTCTATCTCGGGCAATATTATGTTACGGAAAAAAGTAGCCAGCTAAACTAAGGAAGATAGTGACAAATGCTCATGACTAGGTTTGCAGGTAAGATCTTCGAAGTTCCCTCTCCAACGGCAGGACCTCAGGCGCAGTTGATGGGCTTACCTGACATGACAGGAGCAGCAGGAGAAGGGAGGAGTGAAAACGAAGCTAGCACCCAATTAGGAAAGGCTTTCTTGAAAGGTTTATTCGAAGGGAAGCAAACTAATACTTAAATCTGCAGCGGTTTAATAGATCCCCTGCTAGAAAAGGATATAAAAATATAACTAAACATGAGCGTTTTAATCCGAGATGACATCATAAGCCCTGCCTATCAGGATTTAGTAGAAACAGCAGTAGATAATCATCAGGCAGCTTGGTATTTAGGAGGAGATGATGATGAATACCAAGGGTGGGCAACTCATTATTTGAAAGACGATCAGATCCTGAATAATACTTATTTCTTGCTTGTACCGATACTTTTGGAAGCGGTTCACAAGATATTAGATTCAAAAGTAGGCAAGATTATCAGAATTAGAGGAGGGCTTTTTTGCCGCAATCAAAATGAAGGCAAGCATGGTAAACATGTTGACTTTGAATATCCTCATCACACCATGCTTTATTACCCTATCGACAGTGATGGAGTGACGACTATCGAGACGGATTCGGGAGAGGAAATTGAAGTTGAACCGAAGAAAGGAAGATGTGTCATCTTTCCAGGTCTTCTTAAACATTGCTCATCTTGTCCTAAAGAACACTCCAAAAGGATTGTCGTTAACTATAATTTTCAGATTTAGGAAACTTATGGATCCTATAGATTTGACTAATATTTCGAATTGCTAACATTAGATCTGAGTCCCTTGTGACTCTTTAATTACCCCAAACCGAGACCATGGGGGAAAGTCTCTCATAATACAAGTTCACAATCGTACTATTACTTAAATGACTAGCTCTTCTTTAACTAGAAGTGGTGGCTTGCTAAAGGGATGGGACGAGTTTTGCGACTGGACGACAAGCACTAACAATCGTATTTACGTTGGTTGGTTCGGAGTCTTAATGATTCCTTGTCTCCTTACTGCTGTAACTTGTTTCATCATTGCTTTCATAGCTGCCCCTCCAGTCGACATTGACGGGATCCGCGAACCAGTAGCAGGTTCATTCTTATATGGAAACAACATCATCTCAGGAGCCGTTGTACCGTCATCTAACGCAATCGGTCTTCACTTCTACCCAATCTGGGAAGCTGCAACCATCGACGAGTGGCTCTATAACGGAGGACCATATCAACTCGTGGTGTTCCATTTTCTCATCGGGATCTCCGCCTA
>Ga0208158_1000474_pt1 | contig 14302 bp, 13 predicted proteins | sample 8_EtaG_FD_184081 | JGI IMG/M metagenome (GOLD analysis project Ga0208158, IMG submission 184081) | Marine viral communities from the Subarctic Pacific Ocean - 8_ETSP_OMZ_AT15162 metaG (SPAdes) (version 2) | ecosystem: Environmental > Aquatic > Marine > Oceanic | place: Pacific Ocean | collected...
AAGGAGGTTCATGGATGTCTAAGCATGTAACGAACTTATTACAAGATATGCCAATAGACAATAGAGCTAGCGGTAAAGGTCCTGGTGAATATGGAAAACCAAAAGGACCAGGTAAACATCATGAAGGACCAATGAAACATGGTATGATGCATGATGGTCCAGGCGATTATGGTAAGATGAAAGGTCCAGGCGATTATGGTAAAATGAAAGGTCCAGGTGAATATGGTAAAATGAAAGGTCCAGGTGAATACGGTAAGATGAAAGGACCTGGAAAACATGGAATGCACAAAGGCCCTATGAAACCTGGTGATACGAAAAAAAAAACTACTGAATTAGAAAACGTAAATGTTACAGCCCCTAAAAATATAACTATTACAGAGGGATTTTATACTAATCCATCTGGAAGACCATCTAAATTTACTAAAGAAGGTCATAAGATTACAACTAAAGTTGATAAAAACAAATACACACTTATAGATGGCAAACGTGTAAAAGGGAAAATAATATCTCAAAGTTATCTAAATTACGATAGATCATCATAATATATGTGGAAATTAATTTTAGGTCTTTTAAAAGGTGGTGACGGAAGAAAATCAGTTGCTGGTGGCTTAGCTTGGGAAATAAGAGAAGCTATAAAAGGTAAAGAATTAGATCCAGAAAAACTTATTGAACTACAAACAAAAATTAATATGGTTGAAGCCTCGCATAGAACTTTGTTCGTTGCGGGGTGGCGACCTTTTGTAGGTTGGATATGTGGTTTTGCATTAGCATATAATTTTGTTATTAGAGATTTATTTATATGGATAACAAAAGCTACAGATGTACCACCTCCGTTACAAATGGAACACTTAATGACTGTATTATTAGGTATGCTTGGTTTAGGAGGTTTAAGAACATATGAAAAAATAAAAGACAAAGTAAAGTAAAATGGGATACTATCAAAAAAATTTAAGTGATTTTTCAACTAGTGCAATAGAGTTGCAAGAATCAAAAACGTTAAAAGCCGCTGGGCTAAGCAACTTGTCTACAAATACTATAGCTGGTTTACCTGCTAGTAGTAGTGCAATTGTTTATGCTACTGGAGGTACATATCCTGGTGCTGCTACATTAACCACTATTGCCACACCAAGAGGTGTTGGTTTAGGTGCTACATTTTTAGTAACTTCAGATGGAGCGGGTGCTATAGCTAGTATTACTGTGCAAAATCAAGGCCCTAATGTAGGTGTTGCTGCACAAACAATAGAGTTTAGTTTAGCTTCATTAGAACTAGCTTTTGGTGTAACAGGATTAACAGGTGCTTTAACAGCAACATTAGCTGGTGGTGATTTAGAAAGGCCGAGCGGTACTTTTGTAACTAAAATGCCATCGCTATATGTAGGTGGAGCTGGTAATATAAAATTAACATTAGCTAGTGATGAACAACCTATAATAATTAAAGGTATTACAGCAAACAGCTTTTTACCAATAGCTGTTAAAAGAGTGTTTAACTTAACAAGTGACACTGAAACAACTGCTACAGATATATTAGCATTATTTTAAACAATTTTAATTAAATTAAATCAAATGTCAAAAATTAAAAAAATTACAGAAAAACAATTATCTACTATAAAAACTCATCAAGAAGAAATATCACAATTATTAAAAGATATAGGTTTTCTTGAAACACAAAAACATGGCTTACTACACAAATATGCTGGTGTGGCACAAGATGCTGAAGAGTTTAAAAAAGAGTTGGAAAAACAGTATGGTGGTATAAATATCAATCTTGAAGATGGTAGTTATACATTAATAGAAGAACCTAAAAAAAGTGAGTAGTAAAGTTATAAGAAAAATCAGTATTGGATCTGATTATAAAAATGATGCTATGCACTACGCTGTTGGCCAACAAGTTTATGGTGGTCATACTATATCACATATTTTATGTGATGAAGAAAAAGATGCTTATAATATTTTTATTAAAAAAGATGGTGAGGTGCTTCCTTGGAAAAAATTTAATTCTCAAATGGCTGTATCTGTAGAATATGATTTAGAATATTAATGAACAGCGTATATCAATTTATTATTAAACCAATAGGTGAAAGATATAAAAATAAAATTAATATAGAAGGTTGTGAATTAATTGTTAATTCAAGTATATCAAGTCATAAATTTGTAAACAGAGAAGCTGAAGTTGTAAGTATACCATTAGAGTATAAAACACTAATTAAAAAAGGAGATCGTGTTATAGTGCATCATAATTTATTTAGAAGATATTATAACATGAAAGGTAAATCTGTAAATAGTACAAAGTATTTTAAAGACAATCTTTATTTTGCACATCCCTCACAAATATATATGTATTATAACAATGGTTGGCACACTCAAGCTGAATATTGTTTTGTAAAACCTGTTTTAGAAAATAATACTTCTAGTAATCAAAAATTATTAAAGAATACTGGAATATTAAAATATGGTAATAATACATTAGAAACGTTTAAAATAAACGTAGGAGATGTAGTAGGTTTTAAAAACCAGCGAGAGTTTGAGTTTATTGTTGATAATGAACTTTTATACTGTATGGAATCAAATGATATTTTAGTTAAATATGGAAACAAACAAAACAAAAAAGCGTATAATCCAAGCTGGGCAAAAAGCAGTTGAAGAATTAATAAAAGTTGCAAAAGAAAAAATAGTAGATTCAGAAGACGATGTTTCAGCTGATAGGTTAAAAAATGCCGCTGCAACTAAAAAGTTAGCTATATTTGATGCGTTTGAAATATTAACTAGAATAGAAGAAGAAGAAAATATGCTTAACTCTACAAATAAAAATAGCAAAGCTTCAACATTTGGAGGTTTTGCAGAGGGTAGATCAAGATAATGTATAAACAAACATTATATAAGGTTTTACATAACCACATTAAGCAAAAGGTTATAGATAGAAATAATAGATATAACAAATGGGAAACAGGTTATAATAAAGAACATGATATTGTTATTATAAGTAAAACTGGTAAAATTGGTGAGATATATGAAATACAAGGTTTAAAAATAGCTTTACCTTTACTAGAAAAAACGTATAAAAGATCTAATAAAACAAAAGAACAATATTGGGAAGTTTTTGATTATCCAAAAAATTTAGTTAAATTAAAAACTGTATTTGATTGGAATCAAACGTCTTTAGATTTTAAAAATAAGTGGTATGATTACATTGATGAAGAGTTTAAAAGAAGAGAACAAGGTTTTAGTTTTTATAACAAAGGTGTTCCTACTTATATTACTGGCTCTCATTATATGTACTTGCAGTGGACAAAAATTGATGTTGGCTCTGCGCAGTTCAGAGAATCAAACCGCTTATTCTATATATTCTGGGAAGCATGTAAGTTGGACCATAGATCCTATGGAATGTGCTATCTTAAGAACAGAAGGTCTGGATTTAGTTTCATGGCCAGTTCAGAACTCGTTCATCAAGCTACGATTTCCGCTGACTCGAGGTATGGGATTTTATCCAAAACTGGTGGAGATGCAAAGAAGATGTTCACAGATAAGGTGGTCCCCATATCGGTCAATTATCCCTTTTTCTTTAAACCAATTCAGGACGGAATGGACAGGCCAAAGACTGAACTCGCGTATAGGGTCCCGGCGTCGAAGTTCACCCGCCGTAAGATCGAACAGAACGAGCAGGCCGAGGAGCTCATCGGGCTTGATACTACCATTGACTGGAAGAATACCGGTGACAACTCCTACGACGGGGAGAAACTCAAACTACTCGCCCATGATGAATCGGGTAAATGGGAGAGACCGGACAACATCCTCAACAACTGGCGTGTCACGAAGACGACGTTAAGACTTGGTAGTAGAATTGTAGGTAAATGTATGATGGGCTCTACCTCTAATGCTTTAGATAAAGGTGGTGCTAATTTTAAAAAATTGTATGATGCTTCAAACGTTACAAAAAGAAACCGCAATGGACAGACTGGTTCAGGATTATATAGTTTGTTCATACCTATGGAATGGAATTACGAAGGATACATCGATACTTATGGCTTTCCTGTATTCGACACACCAAAAAAACCAATTAAAGGAATTGAAGGAACAGCAATTGAAATTGGGGTTATCTCACACTGGGAAAATGAAGTTGAAGGTTTAAAAAACGATCAAGACGGTTTAAATGAATTATACAGACAATTTCCAAGAACAGAAAAACACGCTTTTAGAGACGAAGCTAAAGAATCTTTATTTAATCTTGCAAAAATTTATGAACAAATAGATTATAATGAAGATTTAAAACACTCTACAGCTGTAACACAAGGTAATTTTCAATGGGAAGGTGGGATTAAAGATACTAGAGTTATATTTGTTCCTAATAATAGTGGTAGATTTTTTATTTCGTGGGTACCACCAGTTAGTTTACAAAATAGATATATAGTTAAAAATGGTATAAAATATCCAGCCAATGAAGATTGTGGTTGTTTTGGTTGTGATTCATACGATATATCAGGAACAGTTGATGGTAGAGGATCTAAAGGATCTTTGCATGGTTTAACTAAATTTACAATGGCGGATGTTCCACCTAATTTGTTTTTTTTAGAATACATAGCTAGACCACAGACTGCAGAAATATTTTTTGAAGATGTTTTAATGGCTATTATATTTTATGGCATGCCAATACTTGCAGAAAATAATAAACCTAGACTTTTATATTATTTAAAACGTAGAGGTTATAGAGGATATTCAATGAATAGACCTGATAAAATATATAACAAATTATCAGTAACAGAAAGAGAAATAGGTGGTATACCTAATTCTAGTGAAGATATAAAACAAGCTCATGCTGCTGCTATAGAAGATTATATTGAAAATTTTATAGGTTTTAATGGCGAAAATTATGGAGACATGTATTTTCAGCGAACATTAGAAGACTGGGCACAATTTAATATAAACAACAGAACATCTCACGATGCTTCAATAAGCTCTGGTCTTGCTATTATGGCTTGCAATAAAAATAGATATAGACCTATTGCTGAAAGAAAATTAACAACTGTACCTTTAGGTTTTAAAAAATATGACAATAAAGGGGTAAATTCAAAAATACTAAATTAGATGGTTAACATTAACTATAATAGTGCTTTTCCTGATCAGGTAGTACCTGAAGAAGAGAAAAAGTCTAGAGAATATGGTTTACAAGTAGCTCAAGCTATTGAAGGTGAGTGGTTTAAAAATAGCAGTGGTCAAAATAGATTTCTTAGTAACTTTCAAAATTTTAATAGATTAAGATTATACGCAAGAGGAGAACAACCTGTTCAAAAATATAAAGATGAATTAGCTATTAATGGTGATTTATCTTATCTTAATTTAGACTGGAAACCAGTACCTATATTGTCTAAATTTGTAGATATAGTTGTTAATGGGATGACAGATAAAGGTTATGAAATAAAATCTTATGCACAAGATCCTTTTGCTCAAAAACAACGTACTAATTTTGCATTTAATGCTTTAAGAGATATACAAAATAAAGATGCTATAAAGCAACTAGCAGAATTAACAGGTAGAAATTTTTATAATTCAGCAGAACCAGATAAATTACCAGATGATCCTGAACAATTAGATTTATTTTTACAGTTAAATTATAAACAAAGTATAGAAATAGCTGAAGAAGAGGTTATTAATAATATACTTGATTTTAATAAATATGATGAAATTAAAAAAAGATTAGCACAAGACTTAACAGTATTAGGTATAGGTTGTGTAAAAACTGGATTTAATTTATCAGAAGGTGTTACTGTTGATTATGTAAATCCTGCTAACATTGTTTATTCATATACTGATGACCCTAACTTTGAGGATATTTATTATGTAGGTGAGGTAAAAAATATGTCTTTATCTGAAGTAAAAAGACAATTTCCTTACTTAAGTGATAAAGAACTAGAAGAAATACAAAAATATCCAGGTAGAAATTCATACACTGATAACACCTGGTGGGGCCAAAGCAGCAAAGATCAAGTTCAAGTATTATATTTTGAATATAAAACATACCACGATCAAGTATTTAAAATAAAACAAACAGATCAAGGGTTAGAAAAAACATTAGAAAAGCCAGACACTTTTAATCCTCCTGTTAATGATAATTTTGAAAGAGTTGGTAGATCAATAGAGGTGTTGTATACTGGTGCCAAAGTTTTAGGTTTAGGTAATAATCTTTTAGAGTGGAAATTAAGCGAAAATATGACTAGACCTTTTAGTAATACTACTAAGGTTAATATGAATTATGTTATATCTTCTCCTAGAATGTATCAAGGTAGAATAGAATCTATTGTAAGTAAAACTATAGGTTTTGCAGATATGATTCAACTAACACATTTAAAATTACAACAAGTTTTAGCTCGTATGGTGCCAGACGGTGTATATTTAGATGTAGATGGATTAGCAGAAGTAGATTTAGGTAATGGTACAAACTATAATCCACAAGAAGCATTAAATATGTATTTTCAAACTGGTAGTATTGTTGGTAGATCTTTAACACAAGATGGTGAATTAAATAGAGGTAAAGTACCTATTCAAGAATTACAAACCTCTAATGGTATGGGTAAAATATCTGCCATGATACAAACATACCAATATTATTTACAAATGATACGCGATGTAACCGGGCTTAATGAAGCAAGAGACGGCACAACGCCATCTAAAGATGCTTTAGTAGGTTTACAAAAACTAGCCGCAGCAAACTCTAATACAGCAACAAAACATATATTACAGTCTTTAATGTATTTAACTGTTAAAGTTTGTGAAAACATAAGTTTAAGAGTAGCTGATATGTTAAATTTTCCTTTAACAAAAGAAAGTGTTTTATCTAGTATAAATATATTTAACACAAATACTTTAAGTGAAATACAAAAATTAAGTATGCATGATTTTGGTATTTATTTAGAGTTAGAACCTGAAGAAGAAGACAAAGCTGTGTTAGAACAAAATATACAAATTGCATTACAAGCAGGTAATATAAGTTTAGAAGACGCAATAGATTTAAGAGAAATAAAAAATAGTAAACTTGCTAATCAAAGTTTAAAAGTTAAACAAAAGAAAAGACAAGAAATACAAAGAGCCCAACAGTTAGAAAATATACAAGCTCAAGCACAAGCAAATGCTGAAGCCGCTGAAAAAGCAGCTCTTGCTGAAGTACAGAAACAACAAGCGTTAGCTCAAACTGAAATACAAATAGAACAAGCTAAGTCTCAATTTGAAATACAAAAAATGGAACAAGAAGCTTTAATTAAAAAACAATTAATGGCTGAAGAGTTTAATTATGATATTCAATTAGCACAAGTTCAAGGTAAAGCACAACAACAAAAAGAAGCAGCTATTGAAGATCGTAAAGATAACAGAGTAAAAATACAAGGAACACAACAAAGTGAACTTATTAGTCAAAGACAAAATGATTTATTGCCTAAAAATTTTGAATCAGATAATGATAGTCTTGACGGTTTTGGGTTAGAACAATTTACCCCAAGATAATTTATTATTAATTTTATATTATTTTATTATGTCAAAAAAAGAAACAAAAAAAGTTGAAGAAGTAAAAGAAGAAACAAAAATAGAGACAAAACCTATAGAACAAACTAAAACAGAAGGTAGTTTTAAAATTAAAAAAGCAAAAGTTTTATCACAAGAAAAATCAAAACTTAAAATTACAAAAGTAGATTTAAGTAAAAAAGAAGAAAAAGATGCCATTCCAATCGGAGAAACAGAGAAAGTGGATGTGGGCGAACAAACCGGAAATAGCCCTAAGGTGGACGAACAAATACAAGAGTCCAGCAACGATGTTGAAAATAAAGAATCAGAAGAAAAAATAGAAACTGATTCACCTTTACAAGAAATAACAGATGAAGAAGATAATTCTAACAAGGCAGGAGTGGCAGGAAGCGATGAAACTACCACTACCACATCGGAACAAAAAGAAATATTACAGGAAGCAGAAACACAGAAGCTACCTGAAAACATAGAAAAATTAGTAAAATTTATGGAAGAAACTGGTGGATCAATTGAAGATTATGCCAGACTTAATGCTGATTATAGTAAAGTAAACAATGAAGCATTATTACATGAATATTATAAACAAGCAAAACCTCATTTAAATGCTGAAGAAGTTAATTTTATAATTGAAGATACTTTTAAGTATGACGAAGAGGTCGATGAAGAGCGAGATATTAAAAAGAAAAAACTCGCTTACAAGGAAGAAATAGCAAAAGCTAAAAGTTTTTTAGATGATCTTAAAAAAAATTATTACGCAGAAATCAAGTTGAGGCCTGGTGTAACACAAGAACAACAAAAAGCAGTAGACTTTTTTAATCGCTATAACGAAGATAGAGAACAGCAAAAAGCTAGACATGAAAGATTTGTATCTAATACTAAACAAATGCTTAACCAAGAATTCAAAGGTTTTGATTTTAAATTAGGAGATAAAAAGTTTAGGTATGGAATAAAAGATCCTTCGTCTGTTGCAAGTAATCAAAGTGACTTATCTAATTTTGTTGGAAAGTTTCTAGGCAAAAGTGGAGAAATTGAAGACACAGCTGGTTATCACAAAGCTTTATATGCAGCACAAAATGTTGATACTATAGCTAATCACTTTTATGAGCAAGGTAAAACCGATGCAATAAAGGATCAATTAGCAAAATCTAAAAATATTAATATAGAACCTCGTAAAACAGCTTCTGGAGAAGTATTTATAGGTGGTTTAAAAGTAAAAGCAATTAGTGGTCTTGATTCTTCAAAATTGAAAATAAAAAAAAGAACGTTTAATTAAAAATAAATAAATAAATTATGGGAAGTTTAACTCCACAATTTGGCGCAATAGTTCCTGCTCCTAATCAGCAGCTATTAGCCAGTAATTACCTATCTTTTACAGATGGTAATAATGATTTTGCTCAGCAATATCTACCTGAAATATACGAACAAGAAGTAGAAAGATATGGAAACAGAACTCTTTCTGGTTTTTTACGTATGGTAGGTGCTGAAATGCCTCTGACTTCAGATCAAGTTGTTTGGTCAGAGCAAAACAGATTACATATAGCATATGATAACTGTGTTAATGACCAAGCTAATCCATCAACAATTACTGTTCCAGCTGCAACAGCTCCAGGTGTTACAAGAAACGTAATATCTCCCGGACAAACTATTGTTGCACTAGATGACGCTGGTAATGAAGCTAAGTGTGTTGTAACAGCATCAAACACCGGTACAGGTGTAATAACTGTTGCTCCATATTTAAGCACAGATCTTAGCGGTTTAGGTACATCAGTAAAAATATTTGTATATGGTTCAGAATTTATTAAAGGCGCATCTACATCTAATGCTGGTGCTGGTCTTAATAATTTAAATAATACTGTTCAACCACAAGTAACTATTACTCCAGCTTTTCAACAATACAACAATTCACCAATCATTATTAGAAATGTTTATACAATAAACGGATCTGATATGGCTCAAATTGGTTGGGTTGAAGTAACAACAGAAGATGGTACAAGTGGTTATTTATGGTACTTGAAAGCTGAATCTGAAACAAGATTAAGATTTGAAGATTACTTAGAAATGGTATGTGTTGAAGGTGAAATTGCTGCTGCGGCTGCTGGAAACAACGCTGCTGCTTCAGGTTTTAAAGGTACTGAAGGTCTTTTTGCCGCTATCTCTTCAAGAGGTAATGTTGAAGTAGGATTTTCTGGAGCTTCTGGTCTAGATGACTTTGATGCAATACTTAAAAACTTAGACACTCAAGGTGCTATTGAAGAAAACATGTTGTTCTTGCAAAGATCAACTGCACTAGAATTTGACAATATGTTATCAAACATATCTATTGGTCAAGGTGGTGGTACTGCTTACGGTTTATTTGAAAACTCTGAAGAAATGGCTTTAAACTTAGGTTTTAGTGGTTTTAGAAGAGGTTCATATGACTTTTACAAAACTGATTGGAAATACTTAAATGATGCTTCTACAAGAGGCGCTGTTGATGGTACTCAATCTATTGAAGGAGTTTTAATACCAGCCGGTACTTCAACTGTATACGATCAAATTTTAGGTACAAACATTAGAAGACCATTCTTACACGTCAGATATAGAGCTTCTCAAACAGAAGACAGACGTATGAAGTCTTGGTTAACTGGATCAGCTGGAGGCGCTTATACCTCTAATCTTGATGCTATGGAAGTAAACTTCCTATCAGAAAGATGTTTAGTAACTCAAGCTGCAAATAACTTTGTATTATTCAAAGGTATTTAATTTTTTAGTAAAGATAGGGCATCTTAATGGTGCCCTTGTCTTTACATTAACTATTTAATTATATTATATCATGGCAAAAAAAGAAAAAACAATTTCAGCATCAAGCTGGGATTTAAAAGATAGAACATATATATTAACTGGACCTAATAGTCCATTAACATATAAAATACCATCTAAACACACAACAAGACACGCTCTTTTGTGGTATGATGAAAAAACACAAGAACAGAGAGAAATAAGATATGCAACAAATCAAAACTCTCCGTTTAAAGATGAACAAAAAGGTGAAGCTACTTTAGGACATATAGTATTTAGAGAAGGATCTTTATATGTAAAAAAAGAAAATCAAGCTTTACAAAAAATATTATCTTTATATCATCCTTTAAAAAATAAAAGATATAAAGAATTAGATGAAGTTGTAATTGCACAAGATGAACTTGTAGATCTAGAACTTGAAATAGATGCTTTAAACATGGCTAGAAATATAGACATTGATCAAGCTGAAGCTATTTTAAGAGTAGAAATGGGATCTAAGGTGTCTGAGATGAGTTCTAAGGAAATAAAAAGAGATTTGTTAATGTTTGCTAAGAAAAATGCAAAACTTTTCTTAGATTTAGCAAATGATGAAAATGTACAATTACGAAACTTTGCAATAAAAGCTACAGAAGCTGGAATTATAAAACTAAGTTCTGATCAAAGAACATTTATGTGGGCTTCAAATGGTAAAAAACTAATGACAGTACCGTTTGATGAACATCCATATTCTGCAATGGCTCAATTCTTTAAGACAGATGAAGGTTTAGAAATCTTTAAGTCTATAGAGAAAAAACTTTCTTAATATGTAATACTAATAAGGGAGGCCAAGTGCCTCCTTTATTAAAATAAAAAATACACATGGCTATAAACGTAAACACGGTATATCAAACTGTTTTACTTATATTAAATAAAGAACAACGAGGTTATATAACTCCTTCTGAGTTTAATAGTCTAGGAACTCAAGTACAATTAGAAATATTTGAAAAATATTTTGAAGATTTAAATCAACAAATAAGAGTTCCTCAAACAGATACTGATTATGCAGATAGAGTTAAAAATCTAGATGAAAAATTAGCTATATTTAAAACTTTTGGTGATGCTGCTTTTACATCAATTACACCATCTAGCACCGGTAAAACAATTTCTTACTGGACACTTCCAGGTTTAGATGGCTACGGTCAAGAAGTAACGTTTTATAGATTAGGTACAGTTTTATATAAAAACCAAACTGAAATACAGCGAGTTGATAGAGCAGAATTCTATCAAATAAACAAATCTCTTCTTACAAAACCTTCAACGACTTTTCCAATATACTTATTTGAAAACTTTAAATTATATGTTAAACCAGATACAATAGTTACATCTGGTGATGTACAAGTAGAATATGTTAGAAAGCCTGTAAATCCAATTTGGGGCTTTACTGTTGGTACATTAGGACAATATTTATATAATTCAAATATTTATGATGCTAACACAATGCCAACAGGTTCAATTGATTTTGACTTACATATATCAGAGCAAACAAACCTTATATTACAAATATTAAAATATGCAGGTGTAATAATTAGAGATCCACAAATAGTACAAGATGCAGCTCAACAAGTTGCTATTAACGAACAAAATGAAAAAATATAAACTATGTCACAACCAAATGGCGGTTTAATTACTGAATCTAATTCGCAATATTATGCAGGTGCTCAAACATTTATTGCTACTACAGATCAAACAACATTTGCCACTACATTTAATACAAAAATTACTTTTGGTAGTTCAGATCCTACATCTGAAAATTATAATACAAACAACTTTAGAATATATACTAGCGCAAATGGTAATCCCGGTACATTTACAGAGTACACCACAACTTATACTGTATTAGATAATGTATTTACATTACCAGCACAAGCAGCTGGAACTTTTGTTGTTATACAATTACTAACTGAAACAGGTGGTGAATATGGCAATAGAGACGCTTTTGGTAAAACTACACAACATAATTATAACAGTTATTCATATATTAAAGTACACGAGTTAGTTAATAATTTTTTAGTTGCATATGTAGGCGCTGGCAAACTTATACCTAGCGTAAAAAGAACAGATGTAATATTTCATACTAAAAGAGCTTTACAGGAGTTTAATTATGATACATTAAGAAGTATAAAATCTCAAGAATTAACTATACCTCATAGTTTAAATATACCTATACCACAAGATTATGTTAACTATGTAAATTTATCATGGGTTGATGACGCTGGTATAACACATATTATTTATCCTACAACGCTTACTACAAATCCTTATACTAAACCTATACAAGATGCGCAAGGTATAGCAACGCAAGATAATCAAGGACAAAACTTAACTGGTACATCAATAACTGAAAAACGCTGGAAAGATAATAATACGGCTATACTTCAAGAAATAAGAGATGACATAACAGGTAGATTAGTGGCAGATGGTTTATATGGTTGGTATGGTAATTGGTTTTATGGATATGGTCAAAGATATGGTTTACAACCTGAAACATCACAAATAAATGGTACTTTTACAATTAATGATCGTAACGGTACATTTGCTTTTTCTAGTGATTTAAAAGATAAAATCATAATATTAGAATATATATCTGATGGTTTAGCATATGAACAAGATATGAGAGTACCTAAATTAGCTGAAGAAGCTGTTTATGCTTATTTAATTCATGCTATTTTAGCTAGTAGAATAAATCAACCTGAATATGTAATAAGAAGGCTTAAACAAGAAAAAAGTGCAAAGCTACGAAACGCAAAAATAAGATTATCTAATTTAAAATCTAATGAGTTTGTTCAGATTATGAGAGGTAAATCTAAATGGCTTAAATTCTAAATTAAATGGCAGAAGTAAAAAATGCTTTTATTAAATCTAAAATGAATAAAGACCTGGACGCCAGGCTTTTACCAAATGGTGAATATCGTGAAGGAATTAATATACAAGTAAGTAAATCAGAAGGTGCCGACGTTGGAGCGTTAGAAAATGTTTTAGGTAATAAACTTGTTGTAGATTTTAAAACTATAAGTGGTTGTAATTGTGATCTTACAACTATTGGTTTATATACAGATGAGGTTAATGATAACATATATGTTTTTTTGACTGATTACGATGAAAGATCTTCTACAAATTATAACTTTCAATCAACTAATTATTCTACAACTGCAAATAATTATATATATGTTCACAACGTTGTTAGCAATGAAACAAATTTATTAGTTACAGGTGCTTTTTTAAATTTTTCTAAAAACTTTCCTATATTATCTGTTAACTTGTTAGAAGGTATTTTATTTTGGACAGATGATAGAAATCAACCTCGTAGAATTAATATTGATAGAGCTACTACGGCTAATTATTATACAACAGAAGATCAAATATCTGTAGCAACATATTCGCCTTTTCAACCTATACAGTTATATCGTAAAAGAGACAATGCTTTTTTACCAAATGGAGGTTCTGCTTTAACAGATGGTATAACTAGCACAGGCAGTAGCACAATATTAATACAAGCTGATAATAGATTAGGTTTAGCAAAAGAACTAGGTGTAGATAAAACACTAATTGGTTCTACAATAACAGCTGTAGATGCAGCTGGGGTAGTAGTACCGGGTATACCAGCTGATACTGTTTTACAAAGTTTTGCAAACGGTAATCAAATAACATTAATAGACAGATCTAATTTATCTGCCGGCACACCTTTAGCAACAACAACAGTAGATATACCTGCGGGTACTACAATTTATTTTAACCAAAACACATTAACAGCTCTTACGTCTCCAAGCTATTGGGTAACAAGTATGGAAGATGCTAGTACGCCTATGAATCCTGGCGGCACATATAATGAAGACTTTCCTGGTTTAACAACAAATCCAAACTATAATCCTAAATTTAATGGAGATCCTGATTTTTTAGAAGATAAATTTGTAAGATTTAGTTATCGCTTTAAATATGAAGATGGTAATTATTCTATTATGGCACCATTTACACAGCCAAC
>Ga0208158_1000476_pt1 | contig 14279 bp, 9 predicted proteins | sample 8_EtaG_FD_184081 | JGI IMG/M metagenome (GOLD analysis project Ga0208158, IMG submission 184081) | Marine viral communities from the Subarctic Pacific Ocean - 8_ETSP_OMZ_AT15162 metaG (SPAdes) (version 2) | ecosystem: Environmental > Aquatic > Marine > Oceanic | place: Pacific Ocean | collected...
AGTCATTTTATCTAGTCTTCCACCAGCAGCAGTAGCCGTAGAAGCGATGACCGCATTAAAGGTAACATTGCGTAAAGGATCATTTTGTCTCTCTAACAAAGGTTTTTTACCGGGTCGTTGTATCTGGCTCATAACAGTAGCCTGATTAGCAAATCGCATATCTCTAGGACCAAACGGAAAAGATATCTCCAATTGCTGCCCTTCCGCAAGACCATACTCATCTCTTAACTCATCAGATAAATCTACAGTCATAAGCTTGCACCGTTTAGGAGTAATAGATCTAAACTCTGAACGAGCTATTGTGCCATTAGGCGCTGTGAAAGTCGTCAATACCGTAGCCATTAGTTCACCAACGTTCCTGTCACTAAGAAGGTATTACCACCCTGATCTGTAAGCTTTAACCTGCCCTCATTTAGATAGTTTTCAAACTCTCCACCAAATGCCTCATCAACATCCAATTCTACACCTTCATTATCTATATACACTGCAATACTGTTTCTATCGCCACCCTGTTCAACGCTGTTAACAAACAACTGTACTTTCTGTAACTGATCAGGCAACAAACCCAATTTCTCATTAATAGAGCGCAACGTTTCTATTTGGTTTCCAGCCAAACCAGCTTCTATAAGAGCTCTCGTAATCGCTTGATCCATCTTACCTTGATCAAATGATTCGCCTTTCTGGTCTCCCCCTCCAAAAGTTCCAGCGGAGAGTTGCCCAAACATGCCCGCATCATTACCCTTAAGCAACTCGTTATACGCTTGCTCGGCAAACAGATTGCCACCCATAGATCTATCTATAGACGAAAAGAACGCCTCACTTAATCTAACATTATTATTTTCCAAAATACGTAACCTTCGCCCTGGCTTCATGTTCAAATTACCGCCACCAATAGCATCACGGAAATCAGCCTTACCTTGAATCATCTTATCAAGGCCACCAGCATTACCAGAAGTAATGTAGCCCATTATCTGTTCATAGCTACCATAATTCAACTGTTCCATCTGCCTAGCCATATCCTGAGCCATAACCAAGCCAGCGTCCATTATCTGAGCAGTGTTAGCACCAAAATAATTTTGAGGATCGTTACCAAATCTAAACAAATCAAATATACCTGAAAGAGATGCAATATCAGCAGGCTTACCACGACTAATCTCAAACTGAGCTTTAGCTGTAATAAAGTCTTGTATGGCAGCAGGAGAAATATCACCTGCAGCTATAGCATTTAACTTAGCGTTCGCTGTAGCTCTCGCATAGGTGCTAGCTATAGTACTGCCAGCCATGCTAGGCATAATCGCCATATCTCTATTTATTTGCAACTGCCTAGCTGCCAGCACAGTAGCCGCACCAGCCATCAGAGAACCATCCATGTTGATGGGATCAAAACCCAAACTCCTAACAAACTGATTTACAGCCTCAGAAGTTAGTTTAATACCACCCGCAAAATTTTGCAAAACCATATTAGCATGACGCATACCTTGAGTAAGTAACCTTGTTTCTTTAGCTTCCATGTTTTTTAGATTACCTACTAATTCAGAATCTAAACCATCTCTCAGAAGCTTATCAAAGTACTTGTCTCTATCAACCATGCTAGGATCAGCATTTATAAATTTTAGAAACTGTCTAAAAGCTTCAGTATCTCCACCCTTACCTGTCCTAATATCCGCATCTATTGCTTGCTGAAACAGGTCTAATTTACGTGTCTGCATATCATAAAGCTCCCTGCTCTTATTGCTATAATGATGAGTGCCAGAAAGCATAATATTGCGATCTCTAATTCCCTTCATGGCATTGAAGTGCTTATTAGTGTTTTTCTCTTTTCTACTTTGTATACCAAACAAACTCATGATTCCAGCTATAGCTGGATCAACTAATGCGCCTACACCAGCGCCAACTGCAGCACCAATACCAGTACCAAAACCCGGAACAATGCTACCTACCATAGCGCCAAGACCCGCACCAATCATAGCAGCAGAAAGAGAGCCGCTAAGCGTCACATTTCCTGTATCTAAAGCAGAGCCGCCCCCAGCGCTAAAAAAGTCAATCGCTGACATAACTGACATGGCGCCACCAAGCACGGGTAAAATATTTCCAGCTCTTAATAAGTTCGCTCGGCTGCCAATCCCTTGAAAGACACCCGCATGGCCACCAGCTGTGGGCGTAGCCGCACTAAAAACGCTCCTTGCGTTACCAAAGAATCCATTTTTTGCGATTGCTGACCTATCAAAAATAAGTTGCCGCATAGTATTAGCTTGACCCACGCCGTATCTTAAAGAGCCCAAAGTTCCTACAGCGCCACCAGCGTGTAAGCCCGCTCCAGCCGAAGCATAACGTGAACCCGCATTCAAAGAAGCAATCCCCGGTATGGAGCCACCTCCAGCTTTTAACGCAAAAGCCCCAAGCGCCAGAGTACCAAGAAGTTCAGGACCTACACCCGGTATGCTGCTTAATGCGCCTATAAGCTGACCAATAACTCCAGCCAATAATTGAATTGCGGGCGCTATCATTTGTAACACTCTAGATAAAGCTTCAATAACCGTAGGAATGCGCTCAACTACAGGGGATGCCGCATTAAAAAATTCTTTCAAAGCAGGAATAAGCTCATCAGAAATTGAATCAGTTATTCTAGTAATTCTTTCTAAGCCACCAAAAAATCCTTGATTGCCGCTTTCAAACAAAGTAAAAATGCCGCCAAATAAACGGCCCATGCCTGCACCAAACTCTTTAATTCGGTCAGCATTAGCCACCAAACCTTCAGAAAAATTCCTAAACAAAGCAGACTTATTAGCGCCAGAAGCAGCCTTAAACATGTCAATAATAACATTAGCAGCAGGCTCATACTTTCCTAAAAAATCACCCATCGCAACAAAAAAGTTTTTAACCGATCTGAAAAAGCCGACAAAACTTTCACCCATTTGTTTAATCTTACCTAAGTGATCTATAATATTCTCTGTTATAAAGCGCATCATCCTATCAAATATAGTAACCATCGTGGGTCCCATAGAATCAGCGCCAAACCTCTGAATAATCACTTGCAAACTCAGCATGCTTCTTTGAAGTATTTGAGCTATTTCTAAAAATGATTGTCGCATAGGCTCAAGCAAAGACACACCAATGTCAGCGAACTGATCTCTAATGCCAACAAAAGATGTTTTAAAAGTACCGATCATCGTTTTGCTAAGCAGGTCACCTTGACCTTGGAAGCCTTGCCCAGTTAATGATCCTGAACTTATTTGAGAAATCAAACCATTAGCAGATGATGCAGAAACACTTCCGCCTCTAAAACCAACCGCATTCTGAACGGCTGACAAAGCAGGGCTAATACTACCAGTTTTTATAGCGCCCCCCAAAGCTTGAATAATTTGAGCCATAGCTTTAGGGTCAAAGTTTGTTAAGTTACCTAATCCTTGAGCAAGCCCAATACCTTGGTTTCCAGTAATTCCAGCACGTGCAAGCGCTGCAACTACTTGCTGGTTCCCTTCCATACCAAGCAGACCAGAAGTTGTCGCCCCAATACCCCTGCCAAGACGGCCAGCAGCACCTCTCCTACCATATTGAGATAATGGAGCAGTGGGGCTACTTCTAGCACCAGCAAAAAAAGGAGAAAGCTGAGCTTCTTGGAACTGCCTCATCGCAGCCGCAGCAGTTGCTAAAGCAGTACCAACTGCAGCCGCAGTAACAGACAAACCTTTAAGAGTTATATTATATAAACTAGCCGCCGCACGACCAGTTATAAGTGCCAACTTTACAGCTAACAAACCTGCCGTAAATATTGCAAGCTCGCCAGCCATGGCAAGAAAAGAAAACTTAGCAAATGTTGTAAAAAGTTTAGTAAATAAACCCGTAACCCTTTTAACAACTGAACCCAATTTGCTCAAGCGGTTATCAAGCTTCTTAAAACGATCATTAATACCGTCACCACGACGGTCCATGCGGCTAACCGCCTTCTCCATCGCCTTAATCTGCTTTTCAATGGCTTTGATACGTGCAGCGACATTCGCTGAATCTATATCAATCTCTATACCTACTCTATGTATCGCTTCAGCCACTAGAACCTCGTAGAATCTACATTAATTTACAATAGTATTCTACCGCATAGGTAGGTTACGATAATACAGCTTATTTACCTGAGAACTAGCCTCGCCTTTTCTCAGCTTCTTTATGATCTCTAGCTAAAGCCTGCGCACACGCCATTCTAAGCATCCATTCATGCTCATCACAATTCAAAATTGTAATTGGATCTGTGCTAAAAGCTTCGCCTAATCGGGCCGCTGACCTTATCCTCGGATCGTTGGATAAGTACTCAACTAGCCCTTCGTAGGGTCCTCAGCATCAATATCATCACCATATCCAGCATAATCAAGTATTTTTATAGCAGCAGTCTCTAAATGAGGATCAACCGCAAAAAATGCTCTAATTGCATCAGGTAGGGGGCGAGCAGTGTTAGTCATATCCAACATTGCTTGAGAAGCAAAGTTTATAGGATAGCCGTCACCATCTTCAACAAGTTCATCGTTGAAAAATATTCCACTAAGAGTTTGACCTACAACATAGCAAGAAAACTTGATTGAGTCAAGCTCATCAGTCTTACGATTAGTTGAATTACGTCTCCAAGCTTTTAATTGCTCATTACTGATATTAGGAGAAAACCTCAAAGTAACACCTTCACGTGAAGGCACAGCCATCTCAATTTCAGGACGGGTAACTTCTTTAGAAATCTCTTCTTTTAGCTGATCCAACACAGTAAGCTTATTCTCTTGCTTAGCTGGAGCCGCATCTTGTTTATCTTTTTCGGTAACTGTTCCAGCTGAGGGAACAGTTATAATGTCATCTTTATTATCCATACTGATATAATACTACAGTGGAAAGCCCGTGTCAAGGGGTTAGTCGGTTAGAGCCGCCCAAGTGTTCTTTCCAACAACACCATCAGCTACAAGGCCCTCATCTTTTTGGAATTTTCTTACAGCACGGTCAGTCATTCTACCGAAATCGCCGTCAATACCTGAACGAGTCTTGTGCCATGTAAGCTTATATCCTTGAGCAACTAGCAGTTTTTGTAGCAATTCTACAACTTTACCATTAGCGCCTTTACGAAGTACGACTTTAGAACAGTCTTTGATGTACTTAGCTACAGCGTTTTCAGGCTCTGCAACAGCTTTAGTGATTTTCTTTTCTCCAGACAATGCAGGAGCGTCAAACCAAACAAACTTTCCGCCAGAAACATAACCCGGCTGATGATGCCACCACTCCGAAGGTACTGTTTTCTGAATACCATATTTTTTAGCTACAGCATTAACTTTATTTGTACTCATGCCGCCGCCCCACTTAATTATGCGGAAATCAACTGCATAACCGTAAGAACCGAATGACGGTTGAGCCATGTGATAGCTGCCTTGGAAACCGTTTGATTTCTTCCTATCTGGATTTGCGGCCAAATTGAAACCCGCTTTTTTCTTAATGTACCCGTCATACAGGTACTTTTGCTGCCAATACGTGCGAACCCCAGAAACAACAGATACTTTACCTTTAATCTCAGGGTCATTAAAGAATGCTTCAAGCCTATCTTTAAAGCGTGGATGAAGTTCGTCAAGACGAACATTTTTACTTGTGGTTGGGATTGTCATCTTTATTCCTTTATTAAATTTTAGTTATTAGCTATACCAATTGGTGCATACTGTGAAACTGCAAATGTTAAGGAAAAGGCTGATGGTGCTCCAGAAGAAGCGTCACCGTCAATATCAGATAGTCCTACAAGTAGGCATCTTGGATATGACCTTCGTGAACCTGATCTTTCAAGGTCGCAATCAAGCGTATAGATCGTAATATCATAATAAGTTTGCCCTACGATTGGACGAAGCTCATCAAGAAATCCAGCGTCGTTTGTCTCATCGTAAAACTTACTTACAGTAATATCGCCTATTTCAGCAGGTGCACAAAGCACATCAGGGAACTTAGAGTTACCATCATATACTTTCTCAACAGCTGCGCTGATTTCACCACCACTCACAGTAGCAAAATACTTACCGCCAGTAGTTGAAGATATGTTTACCAGTGGGCCTGTAATGTGGCCGCCAACTTCATCCGCTGGTACTGGTGTTATTTCTGCAACAACCTGTCTTTGTGTAGTTTTCATTTTATATATCTCCTATTATATCACTGGAGCATTGAGAGTACTCTTCGTAATCTCAACCTCAATCATGTCTACAACTCCGGCTACACGAACACCTACGGTGCACTTAACAATACCCTGAGCCAATTGGCTATTAGGATTGTTGGTAGCATCAACAAGAACAGTGTACCCCGGATCAACTAGCTTACCTTCATCATTCCTTGCTTCGTAAAGACCGCCTGCGATTCGCATTGGGTCAAGGAAAGCCACTATAGCGCCTTCAATTCTACCAAACAAGTTGCCACGGCTATCAATCGTGTTAAAGATGAATTCTTCCATTCTTGACTCTACGCCATAAACAATATGGTTAATTGTGTCTCTTAAAGTAATGTACTTCCAGTTTGTTTCATCACCTGAAACAGACCTAGCACCATATACTCTAATGCTGTTACCAATCTTACGCAGAGCATTAACTCTACCCTCATCAAGCCTATCGCCACTCGCAGGAGAAGCTGCTTGATTAAGATCAACAATTGTTCTAGCTGCTGAAATCGCTCCAGCGCCTGGTCGCCATGGGCCACCAGAAGCTTGAATTGCTCTAGCTCTAGCAGCAGCTGCATAGCATGTAGGATCAATTGTAACTGTAGCTGATTCTGGATCAGGCTCTGCAGTGGTTGCGGTAGCACCAGCAGCAACATAAGAAGCTAGCTCAGTTGTGCTTGGGCTAGGAACCTTAATGTGTGGCCAGTAGTACCCTGTATAACTAGCTGCAGTATCCACGTACTCTGAAGAAGCCGCAGTAATCGCTGCATCAACAGAAGTTCCAGCAGCAAATGCGAACAATGCTATCCTATTGTAAGCTTCAGCGTGAGCTAGAAGACCATCTCTTGTCGTGTTGTCATAAACGCCCGGCACAGAAACTGCACCGTTCTTAAGGTCTTCTGTAAGCAAAGAAAGTCCTGTGACTTTTTCTGCTGCAGTAGCAGCGTTTGTTCCATTAGCTCCACCAGTTAAAGCAGTAGCTGCATAAGCTTTTGGATTAAGTGCTGACGCTGATTCGTTGCTAGCAACAATCAAATGGTTAACAGTTCTAGAATTGTTAATGAAATTAACTGCGTCTGGAACGTCTTTAAGATCACGGCTTGTAAAGATCAAAACACTGTTCAAGTATATTTTAACTCTAAAGTATCCTGAAATCGCAACAGTCGCATCAGCGCTTGTTAAGATTTCCACTGAAAGAGTGTTTCCCCATTTGCCTGGGTTCTTAGCTGTGAATGTTATCGTGTTAGCAGGTGATCCTGCTGTATCTTGAAAGGTTTTTGCAGCGGTTGCATAAGAAGCACCCAACACACGCTGAACATAACAACGTGTTCCACCTTCATCAAAGTATGTTTTTACATACTGGTAGAGGTTACCTGCTTGGTAATCTCCATATTCTCTAACGTAATCGCTAAAGCTGCGACAAAGCGTAGGTTTTGTAATATCACCACGCTCAGCTTCGCCAACAACAAACCATTGGCCCGCTACTATATCGCCGTTACCCGTAGGTCCTGTTCGCACCGCTGTGGTGACATTAATTCCCGGCATTTTGTTAAGCCTCCATCTTACTAAAATTCAATACGGTATTGATTTCCACTTTGAGATTTCTCAAAGTAAATAAACTATCAAAGTTATGATATCACACGAAGTACGTAACTTCGTGAAACATTGCGTAAACTCCTTATATATAGTATATCATGTAATCTTTCTCAAAGAACGAATATCCGACATTTCCAGCATCTTCTTAACGTTGGAATTATCATTAGACTTTTGAGCATTTCGTAAAACCCAGTAAGTTCTACGCATATCCTCATAATCCCCCTCTTCATCAGGCCAATTCAAAGGCTCAAAAGAATCAGTACGCATAACACGAAACATAGCTATCAAATCTTTTATTTGCTCATTTGAAACCAAATTACTATTCCTAGAAGGGAACTCTAATAAAAAAGTTTGAGTGTCTCGGTATGCTTGTTGACTAAACTCCGGATTATCTGCCATTATTCTTACGCTTTCGTGCCAGCGCTCTCATCTTATCTGCTGTTGATTGCGCAGGCTTTTCCTCTTCAGGCTGTTCCAGCATATACCATAAGTCAGGATTTGCATAAATTTGTTGCATGCTCATGCCATTTTCTAAAATTACATCATTGTTTAATGCAGCTAAATTATTCCCTTTATTAAGTTCTGCAAGATATTTATCAAATTCTTCTTTTTCCATTATAAAAATCCCATCTCTTTTAAGTATTCTTCTTGTGGGCCGCCACCAGTTGCTAAAATTCCATCTATTTCAGATTGATACCTGTTGTTTATATTTTCAATCGCTTTATTTGAGATGTTCTGAGTACCGTCTTCATATTCAATAACATTAAATCCAGTTTCAGCCATACGCAAAAGAGGATCAACAAGACTATTAGCAGCATAAGTTAAAGCATCTTCAAAAGAAATATTTAAAGACAGACTTTTCCTAACATCCTTATAAAGAGGAGTTTCCTTTATAAACTTAAACTCTTCAGTATCAGCATTTTCTTCAGCGTACTCATCTGTATAAATTTCAGGATTAGTAAAATCAATATCAACATTTACACCAGGAATCATAGCCATTACAACTTGCCTCCACGCTCTTTAATCTTATCTAAAATGTGTTTAGGTAGTGGACTAATTTTTCCCTTAGGCCAATCATCATAAACAGAGCCACTAGCCGCCCGCAAACGCCTCAACTCTCGCTCTTCCTCTGTCAATTCTTCTTCTGCCATAGTTTATCCTTTATGCTATATATCGCCCACATGACACATGGTGGCTCCGTGTAATCTCGTAAGCGTTATCAGCATCGTTTTGCCTTTGCGCCTCACTACTTAGTCTAGTAGGTTCAAGGACTTTTGTCAAGATACCTATAATCCAACGTGCCAAAGACTTGTGCATATCTTCAGGTAAAATAATTAGTTTCTGTGGTGGAAAATCGCCAGTTTCTAACAAAACAGAATTCTGCCCACGCAATTCAGTTGCAGCTGCTTTAACCGCATCAGGACCAAACATGCTAATATGTGCTTGGTATGCTGCTTCTTCACCGTTCCTATCAAAGCCTCTTCCAGTCGCTAAGTGCCCAAAAATGTCATGCACCGCTCTAAATTTATCATTCTGCGCATTAGTGAAAAATGGGTGACCACCTGTTGCTTCAGTTTTAAGAACTTTTACCCTTTTATTTGTGATATAATCTTCCCACATCTCAGCAAAGTTAGCATACGGATCTTCATCTACAAACTCTATAGTAATACCAAGACCGCCTTGTTCAACAGATGCAAGAGCCATCTCATACTGCTCTTCAACCTCAGTAGCTAAAGCAGTCCACGCAACCCTAGCTTCTTCAGTCATTTCTTCTTTAGTAACTTCTTCAGCTTCTGTATAAGCCATGTACACTACTGATGTCTTTTCAGGGTTAACAGTGACTTCCGACCAGTCTTTATCTACGTTTAACTTTTCAGCTATTTCAGGTAAAGGATCTGCTTTATATACCGCAATTGTTTTCACATCTCCTAATTGTTGCTGTTCTGTAGGATTTGTAGGAACTATTTGCTCTGTAGCAATAGGAGGAGCAGGCGGCAGAGATCCCGAACTTGCTGGCGAATCTACAGAAGCTGAGCTAAATTCAGATTCCTTTGCTAATTCATCAGGGTCGTAGGTTCCTTCTGGGTCAAGCTCTTGAATAATCCTCTCTAATCTTCTTTTAGAAGCTTCAAATGTTGCGTTAAAATCTACTACTTCTCCAGCATCCGTTCGTTCTTTCGCTATTCTTCCATCTTCTTCCATTATTACAGTGCCTACCTCGTCTACAATTTTTTTCTTTTCATTACGTTCTTTTCCTAGTTCAATACCTTCATCAATCAGTTCACTTATCGTTTTGCCAGTAAAAGAATCTACAAGGCTAGCATCATCCATATTGCTTATAACAGCGCCAATTTTTGACCCTGAAATGGTTGAATCTTCATCTGATAATTGGGCTTTTGCTTCATTAGCTAATTGTTGAATCGCATCTGGCCCTTGATGAATCACCACTGCAGAAGGGTCAATACTATCTGCTATTACAACAACTTCATCTTCATGAAAAGCACCAAAACCTGTTAACGAACTACCAGCAATAGCCTCAATAGGCACAGCAGCTTCCATCACAAATAAATTGTCTCCATCTCCAAAAGACTCAGCAACAAAAGGACTAAAAGCCCACGATGACAAAGGAGATGTCCGACTACGAAGAATATCTTCAGGAGTTGAAGCCCCATCTTCTAACCCTACCCCCCTATACAAAGTTATGTGCGTAACGCCAGCTTTTTTTAATTCATCTAAAACTTCTTGTTTCTGCATTTCTAAGCCAAGCTTTGCAGCTTCAATAGATTCTCTACTTAACCCACGTTCAATGTTAGCAAATTTTTCTTCTTGTTCATCGTATAGGCCTTGAGCCTTCATGGATGGTCCCTGAGGATTATTTTTAATCCACGCAATCCTAGCTTCTTCTTTCCATTCCTCTATTTTTTTATCAAGGTCTTCTTTTCTCGGAGCTACTGCTACTTGTTCTTCTTCACTAGGTAATGGAACATCCTCAAAACCCTCAAGTTCGTCTTCAAAGCCACCACCTTCATCTTCATAGCCGCCACCTTCATACATTGGGTCAAAGTAAGCGTCATCAACACGCCCCTCTGTCGCCGCTTCTATTTTATCATCTACATACTTTTGTACAAAAGCTTCTTCTTGCTCTCGGATTTTACGCACTTCGTCTTTTACACTGATGATTTTTGTATCATCGTCCTCTATATAAACGTGATACTTAAAATCATAGCTATGCTCAATACTTACTCTTTTTCCATTATCCATAGCTTCCAAAGCTTCTCTAATTTCTTGCCTACTCTCTTCATCAGCAGCCCAAAATATACGGTCAATAATTTCTTCTCTATTCCAACCAAGTAGCTCAGCTTGAGCTATCTGCATTAAAGGAAGCTTTGAAGACGTTTGCCAGTTGCTGTTCAAATCTGAAATGAAAACATGAAAAGGATCTTCCATTCTCAACTCTTCGTTGCCTGAATCATCCAGTCTAGAAAAGAAGCCATTCTTATTTCTACCTCTAAAACCAAAACTTTCAATATAATCAATTATACCAGTAATTCGCTTAACTTCACGTGTTGCATTAATTGCTTCCTCGTTGGTTTCGGCTGTCTCCAAATCAGCTATAGCCTTATCTAATTTAGCATTCAAGTCTTTACGCAGACGTCTACCAGCACGCCTAGAGCCTTCTAACTTTAAGAATGGTCGTGTGTCAGCTTCAGTTATTCGTCTCCCAGAAATTTTATCTCTTACAGCTTCTACAAATCTTTTAGCTTGCAAACGTGTTAGCGGAGTATCACGGTCAAGTGTTCTTCTCGCTTTCTCTTCTTCAAGCAAAGGACGCACATCCAAATTATTTACCGTAGAAGGAAGGTTAGAATCATTAAATGATGCTAAAAATCTGGCTATCTCAAAATTGCTTAGACCTCCAATATATCCTTTTAACGCCTTTAGTTCTTTTTCTTTGTCCAAATCACCGTCATCTATCATGGTGAATATCTGTTCCGGTGTTGCTTTTCCATAAGCTACAACTAAATGTTGCATAAATTGGTTATAAAACCTTTTTGCTTGCTTCCTCGCTCCAAAGTCAATAAGAGATTGATCAATAGGATTACCATCGTCGTCAACAAGATCAAAATTACTAAGTTCTTTCATAAAAGCCCTATCCACTACACCCTCTAAAAGTTCTTTAATCTTTGATTGATACCTTTCTTGCGCTTTACCCATCACGCCCCCTCCACGGCCAGCACCAAATTGCTTTAACCATGAAACAATACCCTTATCACCTTCACTAAGCAGCTTTCTACGCTTCTTTTCTTCTTCTACAAGCTCTCCCTCTGTAGTTCTTCTAGAACTATTCTTTGAAGGCAAAAAAGATTGAACCCTTTTACTAAGCCTATCAAAATAACTTTTTGACGCAGCTTGCCTTCTATTAGAAACCTTCTTCTTTACCCTCTCTAACGCACTGATCTGTTCTTTAGCAATCGGCGGAACAGGCGGCGGAGACGAAGAACTCTCTGGAGAAGCCAGTAAAGTTACAGGCTTATCAAACACTTCAACACGCCCCCCTTCATCTACTCTATTAATCCCAGCAATATCGCCCTCTATAAGGCTCTGACCAATCACATCATCATTACCCCCTGCGACTAGGTTTCCAAAATTAGGATCATTCAAATAACCAGTACCACGACGCCTATCGTTTGCAAGAAAATCATTCGTGTCCAAAGATTGGCTATTTGGACCTCTTCGCCTTTTTTCTGCAAGCAACAAGCTAACTATCATGTCTGCATCATCAGGTATGATACTGTCATCGTCGTCAAATGCTTCTATATAAGCATCTAACTTACCATCGGGTATAAGCTCAACAAAGTCCTCTGCTGCTATGGAAATAGGCAAATTTTTGATTTCTCCATACGTTCTTTTTACATAATCATCAAAGTTAGCAGAAAAATTATCTCTATATATCTCTTTTTCAAAAGCCGTTTTAGGTACAGGCACAGTTGATTTTAATCTTCTTAAACCAGCTTCTGTCACCTCATCAACAGGAGACATGCCATCACTATAAATAACATCGTCTACTAACTCTAATAATTTAAAAGCCTCTGTTAAATCCGTGACGTATGATGAATCAAACTTAGCTTTACCGATGGCATCGTGTAATGGGTTCATGTACCTGCTAGCATACAACAGCACTGCATCATACAAGTCAGGATTATTTGCTTTAATGACATTCAAAAGGGTCAAGGCCTCCAAGTCATACTCAGGAATGGCGCCCGATGCTTTAATTAATCTTAACAAGTCTTCATCCTGTTGTATAATGTCTAATAAAAGCCTAGCAGCGTCCGCATCACCATCAGCTAACTCAATGATGGCTTTGAGTTGGGCGCTTTGCTCTACAGCACGTGCCCACCGCTCTGAGGGATCAAGGAGATATGTAAGTTGGTTGCCCGTAGCAACTGACTCTTCTGAAAACATTCTCCAAAGCTCATTAAGCGCAGCATCTTTTTCGTTTGGGTCACTTAAAAGATTAACAAGTCTTTGAATTTTTCGTTTTTCATCCAAATTGTGTGGAAATCTGCTGTTCGTCAACCATGATTGGAACTTCTTATTCAATGCCGCCTCATCAGGCTCATCACCAAAAAGCACATTTACAAGCTTATTTAGTATAAGAGCACTAGAATCAGTTCTAGATAAAAATGTTAACAGCCTAGCTCTCGGTTGCATTGCTTCAGGCAAGTCCTGAATAAACTCCTCAACAGATTCATCAGATGCGGCGCCCAACCATCCCTGCATCATAATGCCAAAATTCCTAATGACCATCATTCTTTGGCCTACAAAATCTCGTATTTTACTTACGTCTATTTCAAGATTAGCAGCATTAACTTTTGAAATAAGAACCCTAGCAGAATCAAATTCATTATTTACACCACCAATAGCAGAAACTAAAGCGTCTCTTGCTTCGGGAAGTGGCATATTTATCTGCAAACCACCCGCTAAACCTCCAGATAACATTTGCTCTTTCAAGGCCTCATCAAAAGATTTAGTATAATTATGATTTGGAGCATGCCCAGTACGATACTTTATTCTTCGTAACCAACTTGTAAACGCCGCTGAATTAAAGATTTTAGCAGATGTGGCGCTCATCCTTCCAACTGTCTTCATATTTTGAAAGTCATAAGCATGGCCCATTTCATGAAGTAACGTCAACCCCTGCTCTCTTAAGCCTTTCATAGTAACATCAGTACTAGTTGTTATCGCTATTCTCATTTTTGTAGGCGAAAATGCTCCTAAAGAACCATTTATAAGATTCCCACCAAGTACTTTTAACTTTTGAAGTGTAGATGCGCCTGTATCTATATCGGTTTCACTGAAAATAACAGGTTTCATAAAATTAGCTATAGTACCAAGTGTTTTCTTAAAAACACTTTGCGGTATTGGAACTTCTTCGTTGCCAACGCCAATATCTAAAGTGTTTTCAATTGCTTTACCTTTTTCAACAAGATTATTCTTACGAGGAGTTACAAGCACTTTAAGTTTTTCTCTA
>Ga0208158_1000478_pt1 | contig 14252 bp, 20 predicted proteins | sample 8_EtaG_FD_184081 | JGI IMG/M metagenome (GOLD analysis project Ga0208158, IMG submission 184081) | Marine viral communities from the Subarctic Pacific Ocean - 8_ETSP_OMZ_AT15162 metaG (SPAdes) (version 2) | ecosystem: Environmental > Aquatic > Marine > Oceanic | place: Pacific Ocean | collected...
ATCACTTGTTCCTGTTCCAGGACCGTTTAACATTCCTTGAGCTCTTGGTGCGTTTTCAGGAAAACCACCTTTAGCCAACATAGCAATACCTTCCATTTTCTTTAATCCATTAACAGGTTCGTTCACCATACCACCTTGAGCAACTTGTAAAGGATTAACAATGTTTGATCCAGCAAAATACGAAGGAGCAAAATTAAGTGATGCTAGTTGTCCAAAATCTCCTGGATAAACATTTGTATCTACATATTCTTCTTCATCTTCTCCGCCCATGAATGCATTGAAAAGTTGCGGTGCTTGCTGTGCTAACATAAGACCAGCTAACACTCTTGATTTGCTATATCCTTTTGTCGGATCGCCCCCTTCTCTAAAAAGATTTGACACTGTTTCAAAAATTCCTTTTTTTGTTTCTGGTGTGTTGATTACTTTTCCTGCCGTTTGTCCTAGTTCTGCAGCATTTGAACCGTCAAAAACTTGTTGACTTGTATTTGTAAATTGAGGTGCTGCTCCTTTAAACAACGTACCTAAACCACCTTCTTGAATACCTTTAAATATAGAACTTCCTAAAGATCTACCACCCGCTTGATTTCCTAAATTAAATGCTTGCGTTCCTTTACCAAGTCCCGCTAATCCTCCAGCCATAATACCTGACATTAACGCTTGCCTTGGATCTTGTCCTCCTATCAAACCACCCGCTGTTCCTGCCGCTCCTACTAATAAAGGACCCGCACCAGGAATAAACGACGCTGCAATAGGTAAAAGAACAGGCGCTGCTTTTTTTATTTTTTTAAATAACTTTTTAAGAAAGAATTCTGGTTGACCTGTGACTGGATTAATTGAGTTAAGATTACTACCAACAATATACTCAGCCGGATTAATACCGAGTTTTGCCATAGAGGAAAACACTTGATCTCGAAGTTCTGGGTTTTTATCAAAAACCTCCATCGGAATGATGGTTTCACCTGTTGCTACATGAGCAATAGTGTCATCTTCAAAACGTCCTAATTCGCGTAAAGCTCCGACAGCGTCTTGAAAATTAGCCAATCCGCCTTGTTGTAGTTTCAATTTTTTCATTAATCTCCTAATAGTGCATCTTATAAATGTAGCAAGAAGGCGAAACTTGAAACTTAAGCCAATTTAATCCTATATTTATAGGCAAATAATTGCTATATGACAATAGATATTTATGCAAAGAAAGGGAAAGCATGGCTAAAAAGAAACAAGAAGCAGAACAAGTCTTACAGTTTGATACAATAAGACCTTTTGGTCCTACAATAATGAGAGGCAGAATGCCTGACTTCATTACTAAAATGCTTGATGATAAAGCAACAGAGATGTTGACTGATAAGAAATTATCTAAAGAGTTTGATCATTCAGGTAACTTAGCAGGTAATGTTAAACAAGAAGTTCGTTTTCCACAAGACTGGATGAACACCGAAGAGTTTATGCCGATGGTACAACTAATGGGTGAGATGGTTAAGAATTATATTTCTATACCACCAGCAAGTGAAACAATTAGACCAGAGTTTGTAGGTAAGATGGTCATTGAATCTATGTGGTCCGTGAGCCAGTGGGCGGGAGACTTTAATCCTTTTCATATACATGAAGGTCAACTGTCTGGTGTATGTTATTTACGAGTACCAAAAAGTTTACCAGAAGAGTATGCAAAAGAAGATCACTATCCAACAGTAGGAGATATATGTTGGTTCAATGGTCAAGCTGCTACGTTCAGTGGGCATAAACATCAAGAGTCACCAAAGGTTGGTGATATATTTTTGTTTCCAAATTGGTTAGCACACGGCGTATATCCATTTAGAACACCAAATGAAGAGAGAAGATCAGTATCTTTTAACTTACATTTAATTAAAAAAGACGAACCACAACCTTTAGATAACTAATGCAGCCAAAAGAAGTTTCTGTCAGTCATGTCTACGCAGAATCATACTTGGATTTAAATGAAAATTATCTTGCACAATTAAAAGCGTCTATTGAATTAATGAGAAGAGGAAACATAAATGGGGAAGCTGTATCTAATTTTGAATTTGGATGGCAATCTAATACACTTCCACACTCTGGTCCTTTTGAAGAGTTAACTAAAAAAATAACGGAAAAAGCTTTTATCTTTTGTAAAAACTTAAAAGATTTTAATTTTAGCAAGGTAGAGATAACTGCTTTATGGGCTAATATTAATTATAAAGGTGATATTAATTGGCCACACAAACATCAAGGAGACTTGGCAGGGGTAGTTTATTTAGATACTCACGATAATTGTGGAAATTTAATGTTAGATTCATTTAATTATAATCAACATTGTAAAATATCTTCCTATCTTTTCAGCAAAGAAAAAGTATCTATAACACCTAAAAATAATAAAATTGTTTTATTTGACTCTAGTTGTATGCACTATGTCACGAGAAATTTGTCTGATAAAATAAGAATAAGTATGAGTTTTAATATTTCTATTCATGATTGATATAAATAAAATACCAATGGTCCGTGTTACGTGGCTCGATGCCCGTGATACAGAGACAGGTTGGCTTGATATAAAAGAAGTTATGGATGCTCCGTTGGCCGTGTGCCAAGAAGTAGGGTGGATGATACATAATGGTAAAGAAAAAATAATTATTATGCGTTCCTACAGTAAAGATAAAGAAGACATTACAGGGGGCGGTGCTATTGCTATCCCTAAAGGTTGGTTAAAGAAAATAGAATATTTAAAAGTAAGTTATAGTGAATCCTAAAATATTTATTGGAACTCCGTGTTATGGCAATATGTTAACAGCCGATTATTTTAAAAGCTGTTTACAGCTTACAGCTTTAGCGGCTAGTAAAAAAATAGAATTACAATTTGGAACTATTGGTAACGAGTCTTTGGTAACAAGGGCTCGTAATACATTGGTGCAGTTGTTTATGGATAATGAGGATTATACTCATCTTTTATTTATTGATGCTGATTTAGCTTTTAATCCCGAGTCTGTCTTTCGCATGTTAGATTTAGATGAGGATGTAGTTACAGGCGTGTATCCCCGTAAACAAATTAATTGGACCAAAGCTATTACAAAAGTAAAAGAAAAACCCAATATTAGTGAAGATGAACTGCACGCTTCTTCTTTAATGTATAATTTAAATGTTAAAGATCCAAAGCACGTTGTGGCCAAAAAAGGATTTATAGAAGTATTAGATGGTGCAACTGGTTTTATGTTAATAAAAAGAAACGTATTTAAAAAGATGGCGTTGGCATATCCTCATCTTAGATTTAAATCAGATCAACATTTAGGAGATCCTCATGATAAAACATTCGGATATCACGATAATTCTGATTGGAATTATGCTTTTTTTGACACAATGATAGAACCAGATACAAAAAGATATTTATCGGAAGACTATGCTTTTTGTCGTTTATGGCAGAAAATAGATGGCAAAATATATGCTGATATTATTAGCGGTATGACTCACATGGGTAATTACTCATTCAAAGGCAACGTAGGCACTCAATTCTTGCCACAAAACAATAAATAATTTAGTATACTACGACATGAAATTAGTTGACTTAAAGTTCCAACCAGGCATTGACAAACAAGATACTGCTTACTCAGCAGGAGATCAACGTAAATATGTTGACTCAAATCTTGTACGTTTTCACTACGGAAAACCTGAAAGATGGAAAGGTTGGTCTTATTTGCCAGATCCAAATAAAACTGTTGTGGGCGTGGTCCGTGATACGCATAGCTGGATTGGTTTAGACGGAACAAGATACCTTGCTTTAGGAACTGATAGAAAATTATATTTATTCTCAGGTAGTGCTCTCTATGACATTACACCTATTAGAGAAACAGCAGCTTTAACAAATCCTTTTACAACAAATGGTACAACGACAGTTTCAGTAACTGACGCAAACCACGGGGCTATTGAAGGAGACTTTGTTACTTTTGATTCATTCTCTGCAATAGACGGATTAGATATGAACAACGAGTTTGAAGTTACAACGTACGTTGACGCAAACACTTACAAAGTAACACATACAAGCGCAGCTTCTGGATCTACTTCTGGTGGAGGAGGATCGGGTAATGCTAACTATCAAATAAATATTGGACCTACTGCTTCAACTTATGGTTATGGATGGGGCACGGACACTTGGAGTGCTGGTGCATGGGATGAACCAAGCACCTCTTCAGATGTTACTGTTGCTGCACGTACTTGGTCATTAGATAATTTTGGTGAAGATTTAATTGCTACAGTATTAAATGCTAGCACTTATATAAAAGATATTTCTGGTTCAATAGATGCAAGAGCAACGGCTTTATCTAATGCTCCTACTGCATCAAGGTTTAGTTTAGTCTCTACAGATACAAGACACTTAATGATATTTGGTACAGAAACCACTATTGGTAATACTGCAACGCAAGATGATTTATTGTTTAGATTTTCTGATCGAGAGGACGCTACAGATTATACACCAGTAGCAACAAACGAAGCTGGTTCTCTTCGTATATCGGATGGTTCAAGAATAGTAGGTGCTGTTAAATCATCTGGTCAAATATTGGTTTGGACAGATACATCACTTCATGGCGTTCAATTTGTTGGTACACCTTTTACTTTTGGTTTAAGACAACTTGGTGCTAACTGTGGTTTAATAGGGCAGCATGCTGCTATTGAAGTTAATGGTAGAGCATATTGGATGTCTGATAATTCTTTTTATATGTATGATGGTGTTGTCAAAAAAATGCCATGTTCCGTGCAGGATTATGTATTTGATGATCTTAGTTATACTAATAGAAATGACATTGCTTGTGGTATTAATACAGCCTTTAATGAAATTATTTGGTACTATCCTTCAGCAAGTGCTACTGCAATAGATAGAGGTGTTGCTTACAATTATTTAGAAAACACTTGGTATACTGTTAATCTTGGAAGAACAACATGGCTTGGTGCTTATGTATATGAAAATCCTATAGCTACAGAATACAGTGCAAGTTTAACAGCTAATGTATCAACTATACTAGGTTTAACTGCAGGTGCTTCTTATCTTTACGAACATGAGTCAGGCAATAACCAAGCAGACGGAACAGCTTTATCTGCTTTTTTAACAACTGGATCTGTTGAGATTGCCGATGGTGACGAGCTTATGTCGGTTAGTAGATTAGTTCCAGACTTTGATAATCTTGCTAATACAATGACTGCCACTTTAACATTAGAACAATACCCACAATCTGCAGCTAATGTCACTACAACAGGCAGTATTACTAGCACTACAGAAAAAATTGATGTAAGAGGCAGAGGCAGAGCGGTTAAAATTAAATATGAAACTAATACAGTTGATGATACAGCTTGGAGACTTGGATCTACTAAGTTACAACTTAGACCAGACGGAAGAAGATAATGGCTAAAATAACAATTACACGATTACCAAATGCAACAGAAGAATACAGTCCCAATCAGTTTGATCAAATGGTGCAGTTACTAGATCAAATAATTCTTTTACTTAACACAAACTACCAACAAGATTTAAAAGAAGAATCACAGTCGGAGGCTTTTTTCCTTGGCTAATGTATTCAAAAGCGCAATGGTGGATATCACCACAACAGATTTAACAACTATTATAACAGTTCCTACGGCTGATGCTGGTGCAACGCCACCTGTTCCGCCTACTACGGATGTAGTAAAATCTCTTTTAATTTGTAATGACTCTGGTTCAACAACTTTAGTTGATGTTGAAGTTGTCCGAGCTTCTGCAACTTTTGAAGTATTCAAAGCACAGAGTGTTGCTACAAACACAACAACAGAATTATTGACTCAACCTTTAGTTCTGCAAGAAAGTGATGTTCTTAAAGTTCAAGCCAATGCTGCCAATCAGGTGCACATTATAGCAAGTTTTATGGAGGTCACGAAAGGACAACTCTGATTAACTTACATTCTCTATTTATTACCCCCGTATTTTCACTACAATTAAAAGGCCACGAACATCTTATTGATAATATATATCAACTACGAGAAAAAGATGAGATGGGTATGCCTCGTTCAAACATAGGTGGTTGGCATAGTCACGATGAAATATATAGTATTAAAAAATTTAGACCTTTAGTTGGTGATATTCTTAAATATGCAAAAGACTGTTTTAATCACATGGATGTACAAGATAATTACAACCCTGAGATGACTGGTATGTGGGGTATGATAAATCCACCAGGATCACGAAACAATGTACATACACATCCATACAACTATTTATCTGGTGTATTTTATTTAAAAGCTCCTAAAAAGTGTGGAAATATTGTGTTTCTAGAGCCTAAACCACAGTCAGAGGTGCTATCACCCCCTAAAACAGATAAAGCCTCTATACACCTCGCTCACAGCGTACAATGGGAACCTATTGAAAATTCCTTGATTTTTTTTCCTTCATGGTTACAACATGAAGTACAAATAAATAGTTCTAATGATGATAGAGTTATTATTAGTTTTAACATAAATTGGAGAAAAGACGATGCCGATAGTTGAACCTGCTGAATTACTAGGACACATCACAACAGAAGATGGAAGAAAAATTCCTCATTATAAAGTAAAAACTGAAACAACGTTAACAAATGTGGACACAGGTGCTGAGTATGATACTGAAGCCGCAGCTCAAGCTGACATTGATGATCCAGGAACATCTACAACTGCTGAAAAAATTAGAAGAGACGTAAAAGTATTTGCCCCTTCTTTAGCTGATATGCTTGGAGTAACACCTGATTAAACTGTGACAGTCGGTGTAAATATATCACACGACGCTTCAATCTGTTTAAAAGAAAATAACAAAATTAATTATTTTGAAGAAAGTCGTTTTAATAAAAAGAAACAATGGTGTCCCTCTTCAAAGGATTTTGATTATTTATCATTAAACAAAATAAAAAACTTTGATGATATTTTTGTATTTGCTTGTTATGGTAGATTAGATAACGATCACGAAAAAGTAATAAAAAATATTTGTGATAAATACAAAATAAAAAACTTTTTGTTTAATTCATTAATGCATCACATATATCATGCATGTGCTGCTTTTTATACATCTTCATTTAATGAAGCTGTTTGTATTGTTATTGATGGTGGCGGAGCGTGTTTAACTGAAAAAAATACATTTAGAGAAGCTGATAGCATTTACTATATTAATAATTTACAGGTAATAGAAAAATATAAAAATTATAACAATTCAAGATTTGGTTCTTTTTATAAAGATTTAAATAGTAAAAAAAAATTAAGTGCGTTAATAAATATTTTAAAAGAAAGCTCACAGGAAAATAATATTCTTGATCATTTTTTTACAAAAAATAACTGTCTTTATAGAATGACAAACAATTATAATCCTGGTGATTTGTTTAATCATCTATGTGCCACAATAAACCTTACAACTTTTGATACTAATGAACCTGGAAAAGCTATGGGATTATCTTCCTATGGAAATAGTCATGGTATGAGAGATGAAGATCTTGCTAAACAAGTACAAGAAGCAACTGAAAAATATACTATAGAGTTAATTGAAAAAGCATTAACTTATACTAATACTAGAAATGTTATCTTATCAGGAGGTTATGCATTAAACTGTGTTAATAATTATAAATATACTCAGTATTTTAAAAACGTAAATTTTTTTGTTGATCCTTGTCCTCATGATGGTGGAACAGCTTTAGGAGCAGCCGTGTGGTATGATTATTACAGATAAAGAAACTGCTATTAATAAAATTTTAGATCAAGAAGTGGTTGCTATTTTTCAATATTCTTCAGAATATGGTCCGCGAGCCTTGGGCAATAGATCTTTATTGTTTGACCCCAGAAACAAAAATGGAAAAGATATTGTTAATAAAATAAAAAGACGTGAATGGTTTAGACCTTTTGCGGGAACTGTATTACTTGAACATGCAAAAGATTGGTTTGAGATGGGCACCATTAAGGAATCTCCTTACATGTCTTATGCAATACCTGTCAGAGAAGATAAGAAAAAAACCATACCGTGCATTACTCATGTAGATGACACATGTAGAATACAAACATTAACTAAAGAACAAAATAAAAACTATTATGAATTAATAGAACTATTTTATCAAAAAACAAATGTACCAATACTTTTTAATACTTCTTTTAATTTAGCAGGAGAGGCGCTAGTAGAGACAAAAGAAGATGCTTTAGATACAATGAAACGATCAGAAATTAATTATTTATATATGCCCTATGAGTAAAATATTTATACAAGAAAATTTTTTCCCTTTAAATATCTACAATGAAATAGTTCATCAAATGTTAAACGTTGAGTATTCACCACCTGACAGCAATAAAATACAAGAACATGAAGGCAGTTATTGGCACACTCACATTTTACCAAATCAATGTGATGTTCAAAAACAAATATCTTCTTTAATTTTTAAAAATTTTAATTTTAATGTTTTAAAATTTAAAGAATCTTCTTACACAATGGTTGGAGCAAGTGACAAGCCAAGACCTCACACAGACATGGAAGAAACGGTTACACATCAATGTTTAATTTACATGTATGGAGAAGAAACAGCAAACAACGGAACAGGATTTTATCATAAAAAACCACAAGGTGAATACGAGTTAAGTATTCACGTTGGTTTTAAATGTAATAGAGCAATATTTTTTACTTCTGATGTTTCTCACTCGCCTTTACAGTGGGCAGGAAACGGATCTTTTAGATATTCAATATGTAATTTTTTTACTTAGGCACTGCAAGCTTCACATTCCATATCAGAATCTAACCCTGTTACCATAACTGTTGCATCGGAGCTATGCGGCTTACCTTGAATTGTATGTATATGAGGACCTTTTTTGTGTTCCAATAATTCTTTTTGTAGTTTTTCGTTTTCTCTTTCCACTGCTAATAAGCGTTCGTGGTAACGACTCACCTTATCAGCAAGGGTAGCTATAGCCTTCAATACTTCTTGATTTTCCATAATATCTCCTTGATTTATAATTTTTGGGTGAGATCTAATTTAAACATGTGTACAGAATATATCAAGCAATCTTTTAAAATTGTTTTCTTGACAGAGAATTTATGTTATGAAAGGAGCAGAAAAAAGAATGAAATATTTTAACCTATCGGAAAATATTATAGCCTGTGACAATTTTTTACCTACTCAAAAAGTAGATGAAATTTATTCTGATTTATTAAATAACAGGCAAGCTTTTCAACCACCTAGTTGGAGTAATGAAAAAAATAATACGACAGAATTATTTAGTGATAAATGTGGAGGATTAGATTTTTGGCTTCTTAATAAGACAAGACAAGACAATAATTCTTTTATAGAAAGTCTTCATAAATGGTTAATGCATCAAGGTTTTGAATATTTTATTAAAGACAATGGTGCTCCAATATATGATTTTTTAAAAAGAAATCTTGAATGGAATATTCATGTTATTTCTTATAATAATGGAGGATATTATAACTGGCACAAGGACAGCTCTATGTCTACTTTGTTTACATTTAATTTAATTTTAAATAGAGGGAAAACTTTGAAAGGTGGTGATTTATTATTTTATGACAAGGAGATTATTGAAGTGAAAAATAAAAACAATTTTTTTGTAGTGTTTCCTTCTTATATTCCACACGCTATAAATCCAGTATATACAGAAGATAAAAAGGATGTGCCTTTTTTAGAACAGAGATTTAGTATTCAATTTTGGGTGAGGTTTCAGAAATGATGAATAGAAAAACACAGATAATGGGCAAATTAATATGTAAATATAGTTTACCATTAGATGAAATAGAAGATTTAAATAAAACATATGAAAAACATAAAGAAGAGTTTATTTCAAATTCAGCACGGCTAGTGGGAAAATTAGAATCAGAACTTGAAATTACTCACATATTACCACAAACAAAAATATTTAAAAATATTGGCGATTGTATGGATGATTATATAGAGACTTTATACAAAACAGGAGAGGCTTTAAGAGATCCTCCCGAACAACATTTAAAAAGAAAGTTTGATATTTTAAGTTGTTGGATCAATGATATGGTATCGGATGAGTATAATCCACCTCATACGCATCACAATGGGACAGGATGGTCTACTGTGTTATTTTTAAAAGTTCCTGAATTTATAAATGAAGGAGGTTCTAAAGGACAACTTCATAAATTTAGAGATGGACAGTTAGGTTTTATTAGTGTTTGTGGCACGCACACTCTTTGGGTGGAACCTAAAGTAGGAGACTTTTATATTTTTGAAGCACTACATCAACATTGTGTAATGCCATTTAAAACAAAAAATAAAGAAGATATTAGACGGTCTATGTCATTTAATTTTTTAAAAGAGGATATAGTAGAAAATGTTTGAAAAAAAAATAACTTTTTGTTGTATCAATGAGAATTTAGTAAAAGTATGGCCACACCCAAAACCATCTTCTAGGTTTATTCCAGATGAGTATAAAAAATTAGCTAGGTTTAAAAATAATGATTTATTAGAACCAACAGTAAAAACCTGTATGCCTTTTTTAGATTCTTTAACAATGGGTTATATTATACCTTTTGATCAAGATTATGTTGTTACTCCAACAGAAAATGATTTTGATGTTGTTCCAGCTAACAGAGAAGCTAGTGATTTTGGATTTCACAATCAAGGTCAGTTACCAAAAGAATGGCATAAAACAACAGGAGCAAATGCAGGGAAGTTTCATAACAAGTGGTTAATTAAAACTCCTCCAGGATACAGTTGTTTATTTGTTAAACCAATGAATAGATTAGAACCTCGTTTTGAAATAATTGCAGGTATTGTAGATACCGATAATTATATAAATACAATTAATTTTCCTTTTATTTTACATAAAAGAGATGAACAATTTATATTAAAAAAAGGAGAGCCTATGGTTCAAGTAATTCCTTTTAAAAGAGAATCTTGGAAAATGTGGTCTGGTTTTTATATGGAAAAACTACATCAAAAGACAGTGGATATTTTAAGTAGTAAATGGGTAGATAAATATAAATCTATGTTTTGGAAAAAAAAATCTTACAAATAAATGTACATAAAAGCAAATATAGATGATTGCGCTCTTCTTATTAACGAATTTTTACCAAAAGATTTATTTGAAAAAATAAAAAATTACGATTACAAAATAGACGATAAATATAATTCCTATTCTCATTGGTCAGAAAATCTTTTTAAAGATAGTAAACAGAATACAACCATGAAGGAAGTAAAGACTTCTCAAATTATTGCTAACATTGAAAAAGGAAAAATAGAAACTAAAGAAAATATTTTTAAACAATTGTCACAAGTGTTGATTGATTGTCCTTTTATTCCTTATCAAAAAAATTCAAAGATCAGTATTAATTACTATGAATATAATAAATTTTCAGGAATTAATTGGCATGATGATGGTATATACACTTTAAATTATTCTTTTTATATTCACGATAATTGGGATGATAATTGGGGTGGAGAGACTTTAATCAATACAGGAAGAGGTCTTCCTCTAGCATGTTATCCTCATTCAAATACTCTTTTAGCTATAAAAAATAAAGTTCCACATAAAGTATGCCCTGTAACAGGACCTATAAAAAGAAAAACTTTACAAATAAGAGGAATTTTTTACGAATAATTAGAGTCGTACGTAATCCAAGTTTTGTTCCAAACAAAATTATCATGCGTGTTTTCGTCAGCAGCGCTAGTCCAAGCTAAAAGTGCTGCTTCTCGTTCTGTATCATGCGTTGTTTTAGCTGTTTCTATTTGACCTTTTCTTGTTTCCGCCCAAGTAAGTAAAGCAGCTACTGTTGACGATCCAACAGCATCGCTTGTTGCATTTAAATCAGTATTGCCTGTCATGTTTCCGTTTGCATCTTTATTTTGAATTTCGTTTTGACCTACAAGATTATTCCAAATAACAAAATGAATTGTACTTGGTAAAGCAGGCATAGCATTGCCCTTATCTACCCATTCAATTATATATGATCCATTATCTATATTTATGGATTCTCCGTTTGCTATTACTATCTGTGTTGCCATTAATATCTCCTAATGTTTTATAATATAGTTTACCACCACAAAAGGTGAAAATGAATTTGTTCCTGATCCCGTAACTGTGCCTGTTAGCGTACCTGATAAAGTATGTGAATGGTTGTGGCCTGTTCCAGATCCTGCGTTACCAACACTACCTGATGGGTTGTTTTGGTTTCCATTTGGTGAATAAGGAGCTGCGTTTTGAGCTTGGTGCCCTGTATTACCTGTTTGGTTACTAAATGCATTAGCAGTTGTAGTATGACCATGTGAAGCTAGTTGAGCAGTTGTTAAAGATGTATTAGAAATATTTCCTGTTACAGTAACAGCCTGGTTATTTGTTAAAGAAACTGTAACGGTATTTGCACCACCTGTGCCTGCTAAATTATATGTATTACCATCATAACCTTGTGGCATTTTACCTTGTAACTGAGGAACGTTAAAGGTTGTTGAGCCATCACCAGATCCATAAGTTGTAGAAACAATACCAAATAATTCTGCATATGTTGATCTTGATACGGCAGAGCCATCACATAATAAGTAACCTGCTGGAGCCGTAGCTTTAGTCCAAGGCTTAATAGCCCCTACTTCACTTCTGTTTACTATATCTTGTAAGTTAGCCATTAGTCGTTATATTTCAACCTCCATCCATTGTCTGCGTTTACATAAACGAGAGCAATGCCCGCACTGTTAGTGCTTATTGTTAAATCAGAAGTAGCTCCTTGTATCTTTTGAGAGTTACGACCTACTGTACAATTGTTTGTACCAAAAGTTCCTTCTGCGTCAATGATTTTTACTTGATTACCAATTGAAGGAGAAGAAGGTAGGGTTATTGTTACTGCGCCACCAGATGTATCAACAAAAAGATTGTCGCCATCAGATGCTGTATAGTTACCAGTTTTAATTTGCCAAGCTTCACCTAAACCAGCTAATGAAAAAATATCATACCAGTTAGTTCCGTCAGTAGCTAATAATCTATACTTACCATTAGTTACTGTAACAGTGTTTCCTGAAGCACCTAGTCTTGCAGATATATCTGCGCCACCACTAATGTTATTGTAGATCCCCATTGTTTTTTGAGTAGCAGGGAATTGAATTGTATGAGTAGTAGAAACTGTTCCTGTAAAAATTAATTGATTTTGTCTAGCTTCGTTGTTTGCTTGAGATTGTGGACCATCGCCGTTTGTTAGCGTTGTTGAAGTCCCTGTAGTAATTGCTTTAGAATAAACACCAGCAATAGCGAACTCAAAAACTTGAGAGAAATTGTTATTCGTAATAGTACCCCAAGTACCTGAATTTTCTCCTGATGTTTGTAGCTCTATTCGTAAGCCAGTTGAATAAGTTGAACTCATTTAATCTCCTAATAAAGTTTTAGTAATTTTTTCAAAGTTTGTCAAAACTTTTATGCAGCTTTATGGACTTCCGTCCAACTTATGGCTGAGTTAGAATCATCGACAACGGACCAGAAAGTTCCTTGTAGATTACCTGTACTACTTGTAACAGAAACTCCAGTCGGTGTAAAGCTAACATCTGTACGAATATTCAATACTCCTGAAGATATTGTAGCTGATACACTAGGCGCTTCATAACTTGTTTCTTGGGTCTCATCACCCAAAGAAGAGGTCATATTGACACCAGTAACAAATACTGATGTGCCAACAGTTCCTACTGCCGAGGTCATTGCATTACCTGACGGGAATACAACAAATTCTGGATCTGCCTCTGCTGTACCTAAAGAAATATCAAGTTGAGGTTCACTTGCAGCAACAACAGTTACTTGTGAATCTCCTGATATTGAGAAAGTTCCTATTGATGAAGTTGTTGCAACTCCAGTTACAGATATATTTTGATCAGTTGCAAGTGTTTCTGTACCTAAAGAAGCACTAAGTGCTTGACCTGTAAGAGCAAATGAACCACCCACAGCGCCCCATTGTTGTTCATTCCATCCAATAGAACCACCTGTGTTTACATCTGTGTCACGGTTCCAACCAGTTGTGGATGTCACTGATTGTGACTCATCTCCAATAGAAGAAGTAAGAGCATTACCAGTTACAGATATGTTCTGATCTGTTGCTACTGTTTCAGTTCCAATACTAAATGTAAGGGAATTTCCCGAAGGATTTACTTCAGCAATACCAACAGCAGTTAAAGTTCCAGCAGTTGATGTTAAACCAATACCAGTTACAGATATGTTCTGATCAGTCGCAACTGTCTCAGTTCCCAGAGATGACGTGAGGCCATTACCTGTAACAGAAACAGGTGCCTGTTGGTTCC
>Ga0208158_1000482_pt1 | contig 14187 bp, 22 predicted proteins | sample 8_EtaG_FD_184081 | JGI IMG/M metagenome (GOLD analysis project Ga0208158, IMG submission 184081) | Marine viral communities from the Subarctic Pacific Ocean - 8_ETSP_OMZ_AT15162 metaG (SPAdes) (version 2) | ecosystem: Environmental > Aquatic > Marine > Oceanic | place: Pacific Ocean | collected...
ACCCAGGATCAAGTGCTGGTATCTATATCACTACAAGAAAGTTTAGAGATCCAAGTGCTTGGTATCATATAGTTGCAATTTGGGATTCTGGCAATTCGACTGCTGGAGACAGAATAAGACTTTATGTTAATGGAGTCAGAGAAACAGCCTTTGATCAATCGGATAATCCAAATCAAAATCAAAACAGTGTAATTAATGGTAACACTCAAGGTGGTTCTACTTGGGGAAACGGTAAGCATCGTATAGGAAGATATTCTAATTATGCAGATAATAGTGGTTGTTATTATGCAGAAGTAAATTTTGTTGATGGACAAGCTTATGACCCATCATATTTTGCAGAAACAAACACAGCTACAGGTCAATGGGTTCCTAAGAAGTATGCTGGAAGTTATGGTTCAAATGGTTTTTATTTAAAATTTGCTGACAATTCTGGAACGACTGCAACAACACTTGGCAAAGATTCAAGTGGTAACGGCAACAACTTCACACCAAATAATTTTTCAGTTAGTGCTGGTGCTGGTAATGATTCTTTAGAGGACACCCCAACAAATAATTTTTGTACTTTAAGTCCACTTTTAACCGATACAAGAAGTGATGCTAGTTTTAGCAATGGAAATTTAACAGTTACCACAGGTTCAGGAGCTTCGACTATTGGCACAACTTTTTCTCAAACCACAGGAAAATGGTATGCAGAATTTGTATGCACAGCAAAATCATCAGTAAATATGATGATAAGTGTTAACTCTGTCGAAGGATTTGATGGAGAAAGACAAGGAAACGAGTCACAAAATGGAGGAGTAGGTTTTTCTTACGTTAATAATGGCAACAGAGGGGATGGCTCAAGTTATGGTGCTTCATGGGCTATAAATGATGTCATGGGTATTGCGTTAGACCTTGATAATAATACAGTAAATTTTTATAAAAACAATTCTGCACAAGGAACAATTAGCATTACTGATGGTTTTAACTATATGATGACTTTGGGTGGAGGGCAAGCAGGTACAACACAAACTTTTGATGTTAATTTTGGACAAAGGGCATTTACTTACACCCCACCAACAGGATTTAAAAAATTAAATTCAGCAAACTTACCCGACCCATCAATACTGCTACCTAATAATCATTTTGATACTGTTCTTTACACAGGAAATGGTGGAACTCAATCTATTACAGGTCTAGAATTTCAACCAGATTGGGTTTGGATAAAAGAAAGAACAGGTGCATATCACCATTCACTAACAGATAGTGTTCGTGGGGTTTTAAAAACCCTAAGCAGTTCCAGAGTTGACATTGCAGAATATTCAGAATCTTCTGGCTTAAATCAGTTCTTATCGAATGGACTAGGTTTTAATGGACAAGGTTATTTCTATGTAAATAGAAATTCGGAATCTTATGTTGCATGGAACTGGAACGCTGGTGATACGGATGGCAAGACTTATACAGTAAAAGTTGTTTCTGACTCTGGTAATAAATATAGATTTGATAATTTTGGAACTTCTGCTGTAACTCTTGATCTTGCTGAAGGAGGTACTTATATTTTCAATATGGATGATTCATCTAATGCATCTCATCCATTCAGCATAGGGACAGCAGCAAACGGGACTGTATATGCATCTGGAATTACATACTTTTTAGATGGAGTATCTAAAACTTACAGTCAATATACTTCTGGTTTTTATTCTGCTACCACTAGAAGATTACATATTACAGTTCCAGCATCCGCACCCCAGCTCTACTATTGGTGCTCGGTGCACAGTGGGATGGGTGGTGCGATTAATACAAATACAACTCTTGGATCAAGTAATTTTGATGGGACAACACAATCGACTGTAAAAGTAAATCAAACAGCAGGTTTTTCAATTGTTACTTATACAGGAACAGGCTCAGGAGCAAATATTGGGCATGGATTAGGAGTAGCACCACAGGTAGTTATAACTAAGGCTAAAAGTGCAACAAGTAGTTGGGCTGTTCTTCATACAAACGGAGATCCAAACGCTGAATTTAGACTACTTTTAAATGATAATGGTGGTTACTCTAGTTACCAAGGTGGAAATCTTTGGAATGATACTGTACCAACTTCCACTCACTTTAGAGTAAGTTCAGATGCCGCTACTAATGCTAGTGGGGTAACTTATATTGCTTATGTATTCAGCGAAGTGGCAGGGTATAGCAAGTTTGACAAATATAGAGGCAACGGAAATGCAGATGGGACGTTTGTTTTTACAGGTTTCAGACCAGCTTTTGTTCTTATAAAAAGAACTGATTCTGGTAATAATTGGTTTTTACAAGATGACAAAAGATTAGGATTTAATCCATCAAACTCTTATTTAGAAACCGATACAGCTTTAGCGGAACAAGCTGAAACAGATATAGATATTTTATCTAATGGTTTTAAATGTCGAAGTACTGGAAATGGTCATAACAACTCAAGCGGAACATATATTTATTTTGCATTTGCGGAAGCACCCTTTAAAAATGCTCGTGCTAGATAAACGGGCATACACTAGAATAAAACTATGGCATTTAAACTAGACGGCAAACCACTAGCAGTTGATGTTCCCTTTACAGTTGGGGATGTTAATTACCCTGCTAACTGGTTAAGATTATCAACAGCAGATGAGAAGACAGCCCTTGGCATCACAGAGGTAGCTGATGCTCCAATATATGATGGTCGTTTTTATAATGGTGATGGATCTGCAAAAGCACTTGATGACACTAAAGAAACAATAGATGGTGTTGAATATACATATCTTGGTGTTAAATCAGTATTAAAAGCACAAGAAAAAGTTACTGCTGGAAATTTATTAGCACAATATGATTGGTATGTTGTAAGAAAAGCTGAGAAAGGTACTGCAATACCAAGCGTAATAAGTACATATCGTGATGGAGTAAGAACTGCTTGTACAACTAGAGAAACAGAGATAACAAACTGTGCAGATACAGCAGCTTTAGTGACTTTATATAGTTCTAAAGAAGATGGAACTCCTAACATGACACAATATCCAGTAGATCCTAATTCTTGAAGAATTTTGTAAACGAAGTAAAGTAGAGATAAATATAAAAATTAAATGCAGATAGTAAAATTTTTTCTGTCTAAACCTTCTGTATACACACTTCCAGGAACTTGGGAGAAACAACCGTTAATTAAACATGGTAATTATGCTGGGCTTCCACCTGAAGGACAATTAGTTGCCATTATTTTAATACTTTTATTTATAGTTACAGGTTATGGATTATATGTAGCATTTGGACCACCTAATAAAAAATTGACAGATCCTTGGGATGATCACGACGATTAATAAATTTTTTAAATTTTTTAAATTTTTTAAATTTTTTTTGATTTACTATAAAAATTACCAGCATCTAATATTTGTTGTTCCTTTCTTTTACAATGCTGGCAGTCACATGAACAGTGAGGGCATTTACATTTATTAGACATAATTAAAATTAATTTACTCTAATTTTATTATGGATTTATACAGATAAAACGCCAGTAAATCCTGCTAGTGTTCCTACAGCTACAAAAAAGCCAAATTCAATTAATGGATAATATGGATTGTAAAATATTTTTTTCATGCGAATACTAGTGACCCAACATTAGTGAGTAGATAGGTTGCTATAAGAGTTGTGAAAATAAGATGATTCATTAAGTTCCTTGATAGATGGGAGTCATTACACCACCACCCTCGTCATCATCGTCATCATTATTACTAGCACGTAAGACTAGTTCTAATAGAACTGCAAAACCTATGGGATAAAAACACCATAGGATTGCAAAAAAGGGTGATATTTCGTTAGCTGCTGATAACTCAGGCATTAAAACATGCCAAAGAACATATGTCCTGTAAGTAAATCAGATGTTGCGGCTGCAATAAGACCAAGCATTGCTAGTCTTCCATTCCAGCTTTCAGCAATAATTTTTTGTTTTTCTAATTTTTTCATTAGAAAATTCCAGGGATGATTTGACCAGTTGTGAAGTATGCACCAACTGCTGCTACGAATCCAAGCATTGCTGCCCAGCCGTTAAATCTTTCTGCTTCAGGAGTCATGATAAAAAAGGGATAATTTTAAAAAATGCCAGGAATAATCTGACCGGTTGTAATGTAAGCACCTAATAAAGCTACGAATCCGAGCATTGCCCATCTTCCATTTGCTTTTTCAGCTTCGATGCCGTAACCTTCGTAGCTATGGTCAACTTGTGGTAAAGGCTCGATAGAATACATATTCTGTCTGCCGCCTGATTCTGTAACTGTTGTCATTAGGTATTTATATCTTGTTAATATTTTACACTTGTTACATTTTGTAACACAAGTTTACATTGCTTAATATTTAATTATATGAGTTATAAGATTTCCTGATAACCCTTATGCAGCCTTCTTTTCTGGTAATATAGTTTCTGAATTTTTATATTTTTCATCAGAATTGCGAATTACTAATCCTTTAACAAAAGGTCTTCCTTTTTTACTAAATTGCCTTATTTCCTTAATTCCCAGTTGATTTTTACAACAATCTAATAAAAGAGCTATAAATCTTTTCTGTCCAACGGGTTTTGATCCAGTATCTTCACAATAGGAACAGTAACTAGCATATAAATGAAAGTTGGAATTACAGTACCTTTCTTTTGATTCTTTAGCAGCTGGTATTTTTTTACCTACTGCGGATACAGAGTTTTCATCATAAACCACTTCAGATTGTAACCACTCAACTAAATTATTACTTGTAAGTAAAATATTATTTCTTACTCCTTTTAAGTGATGGACTTTTTCATAAGTATCCAATAAATATTCACGCATATCTTTAGTATCCATTTCTAGAACCCAATTAACCAAACCAGGTAAATAACTCTTCCATAAGCCATTTACTTCACCATTTTCAAGCTTTATCATTTCTATTGCTTGGGAATTTTTATCCCATAAAGGTCTATTAAATTCGACTGTTAATCTTCTTCGAGTCAAACCCGATGTATTGTCTGTAGTCTGTATAGGTTCATTTGCACAGACCATAACCATTCCTGTGTAGACAAAAGGCTCTCCAACATTTTTATTTTTTTCTTCAAATCTTAAATTATCTCCACCAGTTAAGGCTTTAAATATTTGTGCAGAACCACCATATCTTTCAGAGTCATTAATTAAAGTAAGACGTTTACCTTTTATAGAAGCTATTTCGAAACGACTCTGTTCTAATTGATTAAGTGTTGTAGATGCATAGTTACCATTACCGACTAAAGCACAACATAAATTTGCAAATGTTGATTTACCTCTTCCCCCAGGTCCTATAACTTCTAAGAATCTTTGTAATTCATGTCCTTTACCAACTAAGCAGGCTTTAAGCCATGCTCTAAGTACCTGAACTCTTTCTATATCTCCATATTGAGTTTTCTTAAGCCATTCGATTATGGGACCTGACTCAGCTTGTGGGTCGTAATCAAAATCTAATCCCCAAGTTAAATAATGTTCTTTATCATGATCTAAAAATTCTCCGGTACTCATTTCTAAAACACCATTCTTAAATGCCAATTTGTCAGGATCATCATTCCAATATGGTTGAGTAATATAAGCTTGCGTTAAATTGACAACATCAGATAGTAGATGAGAGGTAAAGCCACCTGGGGTAGGAATATTTTCCCTTAAAAATAGATCTTGTACGAAGTGTTTATATTCAGTTCGATATTCTTCTCTTCTCCATGTTCCTTTTGAGGACTGGTAAAACATAAAAGTGTCATATTTTGGATCATATCTCCAACCACATTCCATAACCATTTGAGTTACATATTCAGCTAATTCTGAAGCTGGAGGAGTTTTTGGTCTGCCTTTATTTTGAATTTTTTGACTAATTTGATTTAATTCTTTGTCTGAAGGACCACCAAGTATTTCACTTAAAACACTATCTACAGCATTATTTGGTACTAAATTATCAGTTTCGAATAATTTTTTTGCTTTTTCTTTTAGTGACTTACCTGTTTCAACAACAAAACCACCTACGTCTACATAGCCATCTTCTTTAGCCATAGCCCTTAGATGATGTAAACCACAATGATTTTCTGGAGAAGGACCACCTTCTACTACTTCAAATGTATTCCATTTTTTTTCACAAGCACCTTCTTCAAAATTGTCAGTTTGTTTCGACCAGTCAATCCATTCAGTTAGAAGTGAATCATCAACTTGCTTGAGACACATTCCAACTTTTACCCAAGAATCATATTCCTGTACTCTTTCAATATTTAAATGATCTAAATAAATTTTTGCGTCATTAATATAGACTTCTTGTTGATATTCGGATCCTTCTTCGTATTCAATATTTACTTGTTGAGTTAGTATTCCTTCTTTTAAAGGCTTCTTATATTTGTTTAGAGGATATGCCTTAGCGATTGCTTCATAAAGCCACTCAGGAAGCTCTGGAGGGTTCTTTGCATGTTCAAAACCACCATGTGGTGTAGTGAAATATCCATCCGTGTCAGGATGGCTTCCCATAATAGCTCCTTGTCTTGATCTAAATAAGATTTCAAAAGAAGGAACTCCAATTTTTATAGTTGCTTTATCAGGTAATAATGATAATTTTTTAGCTGATATGCTAAAAAGCATTCTTTGTCTAGCTTCTTTTCCTGATGAGATAGTTAATGTAGGTGGAAATGCAGCTGATAAAGGAGTGCCTGCTAATGCTTCAAGTTCTTTTATTGCATCCGGTCCATCAATATCAACCCAAACTAAACCACCCTCATTTGACCATTGACCTGTAATTAATCCAATTCCTGTTGCCTTTCCCTGATCAAACTCACGTTTAATTTGATCAAGACTGTAGGGTTGTGAAGTCCAACCAGCAATATATGCTCTTTTACCTTTTAGTGGAGTTAAAGCCCAGTCTCTTGGGATGTAATCAAAATTGATTTCTCCAGCTTTTAAATGCTTATTTGGTTCAGGTTTTGCAGTTGTCACTATACTTATTTCTGTGTGTGTAGGTAATCCAACTAGAGATTAGCTTCTATTTCTATCAGCGAAACCCCTAGATCTAGGAAAATTTTCTATTTTCTTTCTATTTCACCACTAAATGTGGGTATTTCCATACTTAATGTATTGTGCACAAATTTCTATCATTGTTTACATAATGTCACCATCTATTGCGAGCATTTCTATTTCACGTTCTTTTTTTTCTGGTAATATTACCTCATAATATTTTTTTACAGTATCTTTCCATTTTTGTTTGTATTTTTCTATTGTCCTATTTTGAACAACAAATACCTGAGAAGTTTCTTTAGTAGCTACAAAAGTCATGAAAAGTTTAGGTACAATTCCGATAGTATGTTCTAAACCTAAAGAGTAAGCAGCCAGCTGTAACTGACATTTTTGATATTTCATAAAGCCAGCTCTTCTCTTACCATATTCATTTTTAGGTGTATCGGGTCCAGGCCATTTTGAATAGTAAGGACCATTACTTGTTTTTAAGTCACCTAAGATAATATTGCCTTTGTATTCAGCAACAATATCGGGAGCACCTGCCCATCCAAAATTTTGACCCTCATGAAAACCTGGATGCCAAACTCTTGATATACCGTCAGATCCTTTGCACCAAGCATAATCATCAAGGTTTGCTGGATTTTCTGCCCAAATAACATTTTCTAATTTACTTAAATTATCTGGTAAACCTTTCCAGAAAGCAGCTATTTCAGGGTCTTTTATTTCAGGATTTTTATCAATTCCTAAAAGATATTCCTCCATCAAGGAGTGTACTTTTGTTCCTCTTGCTGCTGCTGCCTCTCTTCCTCCAGGGTTTTTCTTTGCCCATCGTTCAAGTGCTGCTTTACTGCCTGATGTTTCAGAAAGTATGGTAGTTACTGAGGGTAATGAACCGTATGGGGTTTTGTAATGACGTGACCCATTGATTGTTAGCCTAGTATCACCTTGTGATCTATAATCCAAGAAAGTTTATCTAAGGATGTAGGAAGGATAACGCCCCCAAACCTAAAGTCAATCTTGCTCTACTTCTGGAGGTTTTTCTTCAAAAACATTTTCAATTTTTGCTGCAAACTGTACATTCTGGTGATTTGCTACATGAAATTGAATTCTTTTATGAATATCAAATGCTGATTTTATAGCATCTTCAGGGGTAATTAAAAGTTTTGAATTTGCTAATAATCCTGAAGTAAGAATTGTAATAGCAAGTTCTTGAGGATTAATAGTAAAACCTCTTAGAGATTTCCCATTATCCGTGAAGGACGACATTAAAAAATCAAGATGCTCTATGTAGGGATCTTGACGTGGATTACCGTTTGTAGTCATTGTTCCTCCGTATTAAAAATTTGGTAAAGAGTGATTGTATTCCTCTTTATTATGGGCACAAGTAAGCCTTCATCTTTTAAAGCATTTATTCTTCTTTGAATAGTCCGATGGTTTCGATCGAATTTTTTAACAACATCTGTTATTGGTGTTAAAACGAAATGATTTCCTTCGAACTCAGTAGAAACTTCATAAAGATGCTTATGAATGCTTTTTGCTAGTTCATCCATAAGTTTAGTCATACTGGGATCTGTTGTCACTAACATAATTTTTTGTACAGCTTGATTCTAATTAACTTTTTACTTTTTATTCTTTAAATACTGTTGATATTTTATTATTCCATTTTTAGCATCTTCTAAGTTAGCAGTCCAGCAATTTTCCCAATTATGATTTTTACTAGGATACCTAAAGAGAATGTGTCCAGTATTACCATGCTTCAAACTTTTTATTTCATAGTTCGAAAAAATGATTGGATCAAGCACTTCACTTGCCTGACCCTTGTACTTAAAGTTCTTTGTACTTGACATTGAATATTTGTGAGTAACTTAAGAATATCCGCACTATATCCAGACAAGAAATATTTATCTGTCGTAAAGTCTGTAACCCTCTAAAGTTCCTAACTTTGTTAAATTTTTTTGTTTTCTTACCATTTCTACAAAATTTATTTGCTCAGTAGATTTTGCTGCATCTTCAATAAATTTATTGAATTTCTCTTTAGTTTTCATAGCTTTCAATTATTTTTATTATTGTAGTAAGGGTCTATATAAAATCAACTTTAAATACCAATTCTTAATCTTTTCCTGAGATTGTAGGTCAAAGAAAATTTTCGTTGTAAATGGGCATTTTTAGGAGCTTTACCATCAGCTTTTTGTAGAGATTCCCTTACTAATTCTTTATCTGGTAATGTTTCTTCAAACCAATCTACTGTTGAGTCATCTGAAATTCTTTTAGTAGTAGTTGTTTTATAAAGTCCAAATTCTTTTCTTTCTTCAGTTGACCAAAATTTAAAATTATCGACTAATTTCGACTTTACACGTCTGATTGTAGCTTGATATTTATTGCCTGTAGGCATTGAATCTATCAATTGTTCTTCATATGCTTTTTTAATAATGTTAATAATCTTCTTACGTTTAGTTTTCCAGTAAGCTTGATTTCTTTTCAGTTCTGAAATTTCTTTTTCTCTAAATAAAATTTGTTTATCACAATCTTTAATTAAATTAATTATTGCATCAAATTTTGATTCTTCACGAGAAACTAATGAATTCCAAATGTATTCAAGTTCTTCTTTATCATCAGTATCCGAGTTATCCGAATTTAATAAATCATCAATATATTTCTTATTTTCTAAAATTTGATTATATGTTAAAGGATCAGCCATAGTTAAAATCTTTTCGTTTAAATTGTACGTGCTGTGCGGTTTCTGTCAATAATTCGAGTAGAATAAAGAAAAAGTCTTAATCTTATGTCAGCTTTTGAATTAATTGAATTATCATTTGATCCTGAAGATGCAGAGCCAACGCTCGAAGATGAATTTACAATGGCAATTGTTGCAAAAGATTTAGAAAAACTAGAGGATCCTGAGCATTTACAAATAGCTTCTAAACAACTACTAAAAATTATTTTACGTAAACAGGCAATGATACGAGCATTATGTAAAAGGTTAGTGGAGTTAGAAGGTAGTAAAAACATCAAAAAGTTTTATTACAAAGGATAATGAAAAACAAAAAGAACCATAGGTTACTTAAGTTAGTAACCAAAGCGGAGCTTTGTCTCTCAAGAGATAATGCAAAAAAAATAATAAAAAAAGCAGAGAAGCTTAATGAAACTCCCCTGCCAAAATAATATTTAAATTAATTTAGGTCAAACCACCTACAAGAGCACCTGTTTCATCTCTTTCACCTAAACTATCTGAAGCTGGAAGAACAGGATTTGTTATGTCTACCCCAGGTTTTAGGGCATTAATACCAATTTCACGTTCACATTGCTTAAAGAATTTACTTGCATAAACTTCAGGAGGACATGTATCGTACACATCTTCAAAGTCATCTATAAGAGATTCTTTTGACGGCCAGAAATTAGCAATTGTATCTTCATCAGGAATTACCCATGACTTTGGTACAGCAATGTCAGACTTTCTAACCTCTCCATATTTTTCACTACCAAAAGTTGGAGTCCAAATAACAGAGGCACACATCTTACCGCCAAATCCTTGAGCACCTTTGTCTCCAGTAGCGTTTGAATATGCAACTTCAAGTTGTTCTAAGAATTGAGCGTATCTTTGACATAAGATCTTTGCAGCTCCTCCATGCAATGAAAGAATCAATGGTTTCTTGTGGAGAGGTGCTCCTTTTGAATCCACTAAATAACAAAGAACTAAACGTCTTCTTCTATAAGGTGGGTTTTTGTCAGGGTGATTCTGTGCCCAAACGTCCCATAGGTGACTCATATCAGAGTAAAGTCCTTCAATAGCACCTTTTTCTGAACTATTTTCTACGAAAGTAGGATCATCTTTGTAGCCACCACGAAGAATGACTATACGTGGGGTTCTAAATAGAATTCCTGATTCAAGTTTTCCTGAATCACCAAATTCTTCTTCTGTGTGCTCAGCGTCAGGTAGTTGTGAGGGTTTACCGAACCATCCACATCTATCCGCATGAATATCTTTCAAGAAGATTCCAGGATTTGATCTCCTGTTAAGGATGATAAGCATTCCTAGTTCACGCATCTGACGTGGATACTTTTCAGTATCTTTAAAACGGTCTAATACAGACATAATTGGTCAAATAATTTCGAAGTTGTTAAGCCGGATGAACCGACTTATATAGACTATCAAAAGGGTACATCATCGGCTATAGTCTCCTTAACAATTGTTTTCTTTTTTGTAAGAATTTCTTTTACTTCTTTATCAATTTTTTCTTCTACCTCCGCATTTTCTTGATTTTTACCAAAAAATGCATATTGCATTGATCTGACACTTATTTTGTATCTGTTGACTCTATCACCATTTCTATCAATATAAGTTTCAAATTTCAGTCTTGCACCAAGAGAAATAGCTCTTCCTCTGTAAATAAATCTTTTTAATCTTTTTGCATCATCTCCCCAACTTTCACATGCAAATAAAAGACTATCTTGCCAAGTATGACCTATGGATTTTTGTGGTGGTGCATTTACAACCATTCCAAAGTTAAAAGCATCCTCACGGGTCTGTTCACGAATAAATCCAATGGCACCTGCGATATTAACCTGATTAAGATTTATAGGCATTTTAAGGCTTTCTAGGGGCTGTGTGGGGACAACATAGAGATGTCCATCCTCATGTGGATACAATCTCCCATTGATTACTATATGAGTCCCTTCTGCATATCTTCCAGCTGCACAAGTATCTTGAGCTGCAAAGCTAGGTATAAGAGAAATAGGAACTGGTACAGGTCTTTTACCACCAGTAGGAGGTATTTCGAAAAGCATGGTTCTAAAACCACGCTCAGTAGTCGAGTCGCCTTTGTATTTGGCACAAATAGTAATGTTGTTCATAATTTTTTAGAATTTTCAATACGGTCTAACATAATCTTTGTTATGTTTTCTAAACCACGAGTGGCATGACACCTTAAGGCTATAAAACCATCTTGAAGCTTATAAAGTTCTTCATCGGAAAGATTTTCTAATTTCTCTTTTTGTTTCAATTTTTGTTCCATAAGCTGCTTAGTGGCGGTTCTACTATACTTGTATATCTTAAGATATCAATAGAGTGTTTTGTACTATTACGGTTTATGGCGGATCCATTACAATCAAATTTATCTGATAAAGAAAGAAATAAACTAATTCAGACTTATGGTAAAGATTCTAAGTTTAAAAATATATTTAAAAATATTTTTGAATCAGGTACTGGTAAAAAGGTAGAAAATTTTTTAAGAGAAAATCAACCAACTGAGTTTATGGGAGGACCTCAACAACCACCAACTGAATTTTTAGCAATGCATGACTATCAAGAAGATCCACAATACATGAAAAATGTTATGGAAATAATTAATACTCCTGGATATGATCCTGAATCAGTCAAAGAGGCAAAAAGACAATTACGACAAATGCAGCTTGGCTTACCTAGATTTCCAAAAGCTTAAAGATTTAATTTTTCTAACATTTTATTAATAATACTTATATCTATATGCATAAATGGGGGAATTATTCCTAAAAGTCTTAGTAAGCCATCAACAAATAAAGCTAATGTAGTGAATCCAAGAGCCATACTTATTAAAGTTGCCTCTCTGTTATGTTTTTTCATTGACTCTTCATCAATACGCCTAGCTTCTTCTACTGCATATTTTATTAATTGATCAACTTCAGTTTTTGTGTAGAACTGACCTATATTACTAAATTTAACGTCAGATAGAGGTAATTGAAGATCTTTTATAGTCATGAATTTAAAGGAAGGTCAGGATAAAAACCTGACCTATTATTTATGGGTATTTAAAAATTATATTTAACCCCAAGTTTAGTACCCCAGTTATTGTCTGTTGTATCTTTAGTTACTACAGAGAACTCGCCATATACGTTTGTATTTTTTGCGATGTCATAACCTGCACCAATTTTACCTGATGCTCTTGTCTCTGAATCAGAGTCTTTTGCATTTTCTAAATAAGGACCACCTTGAATGTAGAAATTGCCTTTTTCTCCGATTGTATTTTCATAGCCAACATGAAGGTCAATTCCATTGCCATTCCATTCTTTTCCAACATTAGTCTGGTTGAATTCACCATTTACATAGAAGCCAGCGAAAGCAGGAGCTGAAAAAGATAGACAGGCTGCACTTGAAAACAAAAATGTTTTAATCATAGTTAATTTGTTATTTTAAGAAATTTTACTCTTTGTATTTTTAGCACTAAGTAAGCTAAAGTGTTGATATGCAAACAAATAAAGCTATTGATTCATATTTTGAATGTCTTACGTTTTGCTCAATGCAAGATGACAACAGAGTTTGTGAAAAAAAGTGTGTTGAAATTTTAAAAAACGAGGATAGATTTAGTGACGATAATTAATGTGTCTCCATCCAATTTTTTCCTTCTCTAACCTCTCCTGTTAAGGGACATTTAAGATTAAAATACTCTCCAGATTTTCTAAAACAATCCACTGCAAGCTTTTTATATAAACTTACATGTTGTGGTTTTACTAAAGCTTGAATCTCATCATGTATGTGAGCTACAAATGCATAATGAATACCCCAACGTAGTTTGTTTTCTTTTAAATCCTCATACAAAATGCATGTTGCTTTTTTCACGCACAGGCTACCTGTAGATTGAAGAAGTTGATTTAATGCTGAATGTCTCGATCTGATTTGGAGATGTCTACCATCAATACCTATAAGATAACCTCTATCTAAAACTCTCTCATCAACTTTATCTTTTAATTTTTTGATAGCTGGTAAGTTTTTATAAAAAGTTTCGATTGTCTCTCTTCCTAGATCTTGCTGATCATATTGTCCTAGACTTGGATCAAGTATCGTACCTAATTTTTGTGCACCAGCCCCATACAGAACTGCGTAAATTAGTGTTTTTGCTTGTTCTCTTATCCGTTTTGCTATTTCTCCTTGACCATCATATATTCCAAATAATTTGGCGTTATGAGTATGAATATCGAAACCTTCAGTACTAACAAGTTTTGCATAATCTCCACCATCAAAATACGCAAGTTGAGCTCCAAGTCCTCTAAGTTCTAGTCCAGAAGCATCACAACCCACCTGTCTCCATCCATGTGGAGCATAAAATAAGCCTCTACATTCTGCACCATAAGGCTGACCAACTCTAGGGATTTGTGCCATATTTGGATTTCTATGTGAGCATCTACCGCTTACACAGGCATTTGTGATTACCGACCCGTGTATTCTTCCATCGTGATATCTTTGACTATGCTTTAGCCAAGCTTC
>Ga0208158_1000483_pt1 | contig 14184 bp, 27 predicted proteins | sample 8_EtaG_FD_184081 | JGI IMG/M metagenome (GOLD analysis project Ga0208158, IMG submission 184081) | Marine viral communities from the Subarctic Pacific Ocean - 8_ETSP_OMZ_AT15162 metaG (SPAdes) (version 2) | ecosystem: Environmental > Aquatic > Marine > Oceanic | place: Pacific Ocean | collected...
AAAAAAAAAAAAATAAAAAAATTTTTCTGGCAAAAAAAGTCTATAGGCAGAAACTTGCCTTATTCTTGTCATAAGTGTTGTAAATCTGCAACAAATTGTGGCTTTTTAGCCACAATCTAGACAATAACCCTTTAAACTAGAGCTTTCATTTTTGTACAGATGGTTGTTACAATTCTTTGACTTACAAAATATTGTACCTTTTAAATCCATTTCTGGTTTCTTACCAAATATTTCATTAAAATTTTTTCTGTACGTGTCGTTGGACGGCCTTGATTTGCCGTCCCATTTTTCTTTTTTCATTAGTTTTTTTCTCCTTAACATTGGTTTCACAATATTCCATATTTTTTTTAAAATATAATTGTCGTAATCAGTGCAGTATCCACAATAATTACACACATGATTACAATGTTTGATTCGCTCTTTTTCCATGGTTTCATCAATTATTTGTTCTATCTTCATTAGTGCAGCCTCCTTCTGTATTCATCTATGTCTGAAAAGTCTGGACTTGCTAAGAACTTAGCTAAGGTTTGAAACTCGTCCATGGACATTTTATCAATATCCATAGAGGGTAATCTTTTGGTCATTTCTTTTTTAGCTCGTTTCCATTCATACTCAGTAAATGTATCTAATAAATTACGCATGTTTTTCATCATACCTCCTTATTTGACAGTCATCGTCTAGATAACACTCATCACTTCGTTCGCCTACCCACTGCAAAATATCTTTTTTAAAATCCTCTGCAGTCAGTTCACCATTTAAAATACCTGCCATGTCTTTTAACAAGTCTTCTTTTTTAGTGCAATTAGGTTGACAATATATGTCGTAAAAACAATCACCTATTGTGTTATAGTGAAACTTAAACTTTTTTTTCATATTTATTCCTTTCATATAATATCCTATATAACATCACATCCCGGATCTGTCAACCACTTCTTGAAATTCTTTTTTCTGCTTGTAATATTGTGCTACTTTTTTCCACCATTCGTTCGCATAATGTTTGAATTCTTCGCCTTCTACGGGAAATTCTTGAAATAATAAGTCTTTACTACACATTAGAATGATTCCAAATTGAATATTGGTGCCATATATTTGGTTGTGAGCAATTGCATATCCTGCAAGTTGTAAGTAATAGTCCTCGATCCATTCTTTTCGTTTCGGTTTATTAGTTTGTTTAAAATCTATAATAGCTTCTTTACCTTCATACATTCCAACACCATCGGTTGCACCTGCATACATCTCAGGATAAAATAAAACACATTCTGTAGCCCATAACTCATCGAGTCTACCCTTTAATCCCTGGTCCGCGATTATCTGTGCCATTTTCGTAGCATGTCTTCCTTCAGGCGTTAGATTCACGATAGGTTGATCTAACATATACCCTTCAAGAATCGAGTGCATAAGGGTCCCTCTCGATGCAGCATTGTCCGTGATCCTTGTGGCTTCGGCCTCTCCTACTCTAGATCTCCACGCAGCTAATGAAGCTTTCTTCTCTTCACTTTCACAAGCTTTTAATATACTTGTAACACTTGGTAACTTCTCGTCACCTACCAGGTAATGTCTTTTACCATCAATTATTTTTCGAGTTGATGTCGGGTAGTAAAACTTCTTGTTTATTTTTATCATGGTTTCCTTTCAATGTATGTTTTAAAACTGTTGTCCATGGGTTTAAATCTAAGTCTTTAGCGCATCCATTTAACAACAATAATATAATTAAAATTTTAATCATTTATAAATTCTTTTCCAACCCTTAGAAAATTTTTCCAATCGTCCGGGTTACTATTTCTTTTTTTATCATTACAATTTACACAACAAAAGATAATGTTTGAGGCCATATATGTTAGTCTTGGATCCCATCTATCAATACTAAAGTTTGTAGGAATTTGTCCTTTACGTCCTAAATAACCAAAACCTCGAGTCCCACGCCTTGCTTTAAATGTAAACGGTCTTTCACAATATCTACAGATCCGACCATCTGATCCTGGAAATTTATGTTTCATATTAATAATATGATTCATATACAATCTCCAAAATTCTTTCTTGTCCATAGACGGATCGGGTTTGTGACCCCCATAAGTTTTATAACTAGGTTTGAGTTTACCTCCGATGGCTCTTCCTACATATCCGCGTTCCGAGTTCATGTATTCAAAATCTTTTTGTACTCGACGCTCGTCGTTAGGATTTTTGTAAGCCATTAGACCTTTCTAAACACATTTTATTTGCACCTCGTTCTATCAAATAAAAATTATAGTGAGTTAACGCTTGTTGAATTGAACGCATGTCATAAGTATCTACATCATCAAATACAAACCTGGTCCCTGGTCTAGATCGATTAGCAAAGAATAAAGCTTCATGTAGCACTGCAGCGGTAGTGTGAGGACCATCGAAGTGTACAAAGTCATAAGTGTTCATGATATTTTTTTGACCTTTGTAATAGATAGGCACACCTTGGCCAAACGCATTAAAATATTCAATGTCTTCTAGTTGATATAAAATAAAATTTTCGTGCTTGTTAAAAGCAGTTAAGAAAGTTTGTTTCATGGAGTTAGGATACGTCGGAGTCTTGAAAGAACCATCTGGGTTGTATAAAATATTACCGTCAAAGTCTGTCCATCTAGGAACTACTCCTCCTTGAGTATCTACATGATCATAGAGAATGTCTCCATAAGGATCTATGCCTATATGAAAATGATTTTTATTTTTAAAATTCTCCATGATGACGTGAGAGCCGTAGCCCTCACGAACCCCAATTTCTACACTTAAATAAAAGTCTCTAGGACTTAATTGATTGGCCCACTTAGCAAGTAGGTTATAGTCTTTACTGTCTCCTTTAAGCATTAATTTCCTTTCACGTACAGTTTAGATCGAAGAGATCTTACTTCTTCAATTAATTTCTCATTATAATTATGTAGTTTTTCATTTCTAAATTCTAAAACTTCTATTTGTTTAGTAAGATCATTAGGGCCCCGATCATCGACCGGAGTCCCTTTCTTTTTTAATAACTCTAACTGTTCTATCAGTTTATGATATTCAATTATGTCTGCCTCACTCATCATACGCCGAACTTCATCAACTCATTAAACTTTTTAAGTTCATGCTCCGAAATATCTTGTAAAGCCTTGGTTCGGTTATAAATCTCACGGGCTTTTAATAATTTATCACTATTATCTTTTGTATAAGCTATGGCCTTGTTTTGATTTATAACCTCCAAATGCTCGTCTCTAAGTTCCGTCACGATGCTTGTTTCACCTCATCAGTTAACAGTAAAGGCTTTCGTGTAAAGTCAAAAGCATCATCGGTACTAATCAAAATTTGAATAGTATTTTCCGAGTCTTTAGACTCTAACATTTCTGCTGCTACTTTAAACTTCATAGCATCCTCAAATGTTTCTGCTTCTTTAATCACCGTCACATAATCATTTGCATGTGAAAAGTGTATTCTTTTTACTACTGTATATTTCATTCTTTCTCCTTAGTTGATAGTTACATCTTCTTCATATTCTCTGTCTTTAGCGAATTGAATTAGATTCATTTTTTTATTTTTATCACTCAAACCACTATTATAAATAGTTTCTATTTGTGTGATGTACTCATTGCTACTAGTAGCAGCTAAGAGTTTGCTTGCCTTTGATTTTAACGCAGATTTTAATCTAGCAAAATCATACTTAGGATGTTTTTTCATAATTGAAAAAGCTCTAATAAAAGGTCTCTTTAATTTATTTCCCGAATTAAAGATATTATTTACATATCTCATCTCTTCAGCAAGTTTATCAAAGGCCGCTATATTTCCTGCAGGTATTTTAAAATTACCGTGTTTAAAACCTTCTGCAATATTTTTACCTCCTGTAGCTTTACCTAACAAAAGATAATGTGTTTCAATTACTGGCATTTGATATTGTTCCATTTTAGATCTCAAGATTTTATAATCTTGTTTACCTCTGGTGCAGTGAAAGTTTAAAAAATTATTCATGTTCCAATCTTTTCTTCCTGCATTAAAGATAGCCATATCTAATGGATCTTTAGAATCAATTACAATGTAATAAATTCCTAGATCCAATTCTTTTCTTGCTTGAAAAGTGTGATGGCCTTCTCTTATCTCCATGTCTTTATTAACATAAATAGGTAACTCTAGATCTCGTGCAGCAATAGATTTTTTTATACTTGCTACATGACCAGGATCTATTGGTCGGTTACCCTTTGTTTTTTTAAACTTTGAGTATTCTTTTGTAAAAAACTCTCGGTTTACTTTTGTGTCTGTACTCATACTTTCTCCTGTATTGGTTTATTTAAGTTTGCCATTTAAACGTTTGGCTTCTTTGTTTACTAGAATAGTCACCACCTGTGCTCTCGATACTTCGGGATCATCAGGTACTAACACTTTTCTAATTTTGTCAATCTTCGCATACGTCTCTTTTTTAATAGAGATGTTTTTGTATTTGCTAAAATCAGTCATTTGTTATATCCTTTCATTTTTTAATATGAGGATATCCTACAAAATATTATTCTTTGTGTCAATAATTATTTTAAATAATCTTATCTGGCTTGCATGAAAATTTAATATACGCTATCATACTATTTGTCCATTCTGGGTCAAATCCAGCCATAAGTTTATGCGAGTATTCGTAGCCATAAACTATACAGCTACTATAATCCTTAAATAATACGTTTGGTGTAGGTATAATCTTGCATTGATTAACTGCAAGTTCACTACATAAAACCATCAACAAAACTACTTTACTCACTACCCCTGACCTTTGTAACGCTTCGTATTTTTTTGACGTTTTTCATTTTTGTTTAATGATTTTTTGTGTTGACGAGGCCCTCTTTTCTTAGGCTTATCTCGAACTACAAAGTCTTTAAATTTTCTAGCCATTATTTTATATAGTTATCTTTTATCCATTTTTTATCAGACTCATCTAATTTTAAATATCTGATAGAGCCATTGATATGCTGCTTTGTATCATGACCACAATTAGTACATCTATAAAATTCTGTAACAATGGCAACTAAAATACTTTCTTCGTTACACTCTTCACAAACACCGGTAACAGTATCTATTTTATGAAACAGTTTAAATTTATCCAACGACTTTACCATTCTTCCATTCCATATCTGGAAGACCTTCAGTGTATTTTTTTCCGTCAAAAGTAAGAACTTGTTTTCTATTTGAACCTGATTCATGATAAGATATGTGGACCCATCCCCCTGCAGGATCTGTTGGATCATAGTATTCCATGATCAGCTGATCAAAATCGACGTTATTTTGTAGCCAGTAAGCTGTCTTAATGTTGGGCACGCCAAAGATCTCTAGGTCGACCGCCTGGCCCTTCGCATGCTGCGAAGTCTTTTTGCTGCCGATTGCTTCACACAGCGCTTCGCTCCGGTATCCGCTGGTGATGGTCACAGGTTTAGAAAAATGTGCACGTAGCGGTTCAAGGATTTCATAACAAAGATCACCTAAACTTTTAATCTCACCTGCTCCTGGTGTATTATCTATGCCCTTACGTTGAGCAGTCATCGAATTGGTCATCTCTTTAAGAGTAAAGTGTTTACTGAGCTGCATTTATTCTATAATTTTTTTGATTGCTTTAGATCCGTCTATATTTTTTTCAAGTTCAACTTTTACTTTACCACATTTGTATTGAATATTATCATTTGCTGTACGTTCTGCAACACGTTTTCCTTTTAAACAATCCGACATTGCAGGCTGTATTCTATGTTCTGTAAGAACGCCCCCTATAAACATACAAAGAGCTACTACACTACTGATGACCGTTTCCATTTGCTCTTACCTTATCTTTTAAATGTTCAATATCATTTAACGCTTTTTCTAATTGTGATTTAAGAAATTCTATATTAACTTTATTAGTCATATTCATTTCTTGAGTCGCTTCCATTTTCTCTACGGTTTTATAAAGATCTTCCAATAAAAATAGTTGCTCCTGATCCACAGGGACTTGTTCTGACTTCTTGAGCAAATCATTTTCAAACAACTCACGTGATGTCTCTAACGATACTAATCTTGCCGTAAGCTCCGTATATCCAAGCACGCCCATTCCGACAAGAAGTATAAGACTAGCAACCGTCTTCATAGGCATCTGCACTCTTGCCTCTTCTCCGATGTTTAGTGGTTTATTACTCATCTAGGTATGTATCCTGGTTGTATAAAAAAAGCTAACAATACAAAAGCTACAATTAAAGCACCTGTAAAATAATAATTCATCCTCTGATACTCCATAATTATCTTGTCCAAAAAAGTAATCTTTTTAAAACTTCTTTTATTTTTTTAATTATGTTTATTTTTTCTTGTGTTATTTCCCAAACACAATCACAAAAAGAACATTGTGCAATTCCTCTGTGTCTGTGTCCACAGTCCATGCATATTCCATTAACTACATTAATCATTTTTTTTCTCCTCAATTTCGTAAAAGAAATTATCGGTATCTTCTGTTTTCCATTTACCCGTATCTTCTACGTTCCATTCATTCGTTTGCACTTTCCAATCTGGAATATTATCTTTTACTGTAAAAGAAGGTAGATCCCAAATACATCTATTGTTAGGTTGTGCTGCATAGTTGCCGTCGTTTAACGCAATTATGTGAGCGCACTTATGTTCGTGCGGGATCTCTGAATGATCAGTGTCAAGTATATTACTATCTGGATGAGCCCAGTCAATAGTAAATAAATAACTACCGTGGTGCCATTTTTTATCTTTACCTATGTATTTACCAGAAGATGCTGTTAAAATAGACCAACTAGTAACAGTAGGATAATAACTAAAAGAATTCCAAAGTTCCAGTTCATCAAGTCTCTTGGATGGAACAGACTCGGGTTCATAACCACGTTGAATAAAAGCCGTAATTGGGAGACGATAAAAGATTGCACCATTTTCCATAAGCGCATGCCATAAGATAGCACGACCTCCCATAGAGGTAATACCAAAGATAATACAGTCTTCAACTTCTCCGTGATGTTTTTTACAGTCATATAAATACTCCCTTCTAATTTGTGCGTAAATTGGTGGTATGTTTGCATTTAAATAAGCCATAATCAACCATTAATATCCCCCCAAGTGTTTGCTAATTCGCAGTCTACTTTGTTGGGGACTTCTAAAGTAACTGCATCCTGCATGATCTCAACAATTTTATCTGCTTGTTCTTGATCCTTTACAGAAATACAAAGTTCATCATGAATTTGTACGTGAGCTACTATACCATTTTTATATAGATCTAACATTGCTTTTTTTGTCATATCAGCTGCACTACCTTGAATTAATTTATTTAAAGATTTGTAAGTAAATGCTCTTCTAATCCCTGGTCCGTGTTCCTGCAATGCATCTTCATGAGGCAATGCTTTATGCATACCGAATTGATTAGGCTCCCACAAATGAAACCTACACAATCGTCCCAAGAGAGTTCGAATTTGACCACGCTCTTGGGCACGATTGGAAGCACTGTTCATTAACTGCTTAACGAAGGGAACTTTAGCGTGGTATTGATCGAACAATTCTACTGCTTTGTCTTTTGATACACCAAGTTCGGCCTGGAGTTTTGCTTTACCCATACCGTAGAACAATCCAAGATTAATTACCTTGGCTTGTGATCTTGGAATCTTCGCCATGTCTGCTACGACCTGGTGAAAGTCCGTTGAGGTGTCATTTTCATAATTATCTATTACATCATTAACTGATGGAAATTTATGTAAAGCTGCATAATGCACTACCAGCCTAGGCTCTTGCTGAGAATAGTCAAAACTACCCCATCTATGGCCCTTCTCGGGTATAAATATAGACCTAATCATAGGTCCAAGATCCTTATTTCTTGCAGGAAGTTGCTGTAAATTTGGGTTAGAATAACTAAATCTTCCTGTCACAGTTCCGCCTTGATCTGACCTTATTTGATTTATGTCAGCATGGATACGACCTTTGTGTTCATGTTTAATTATGGTATCTATAAAGGTAGTATGAGCCTTATTAACTTCTCTAGCCTTAGCAATCATTCTAACTACAGGATGTTCATGATTCGAAATAAAATTTTTAGTAAAAGAAGGTGCCTGTGATTTCGCAGTTCTTTCATAAGTTAAACCAAGTTTATCAAAAACTTTGGCAACACTTCTTGCAGCCATTAGTTGAACATCTACTCCTGTTTCTTTTTTTATTTGGTGGAGTAATGTTTCTTCTTGCAATGTTAATGCTTGCTTCAATTTATGAGCTCTTTCAACGTCCACTCTCACCCCAAGAAATCTCATGTCTACCAGACAAGGAAACAAATCCGTCTCAAGTTCAAAAATAGACTCTACATCTTGGTGTAGTAATTCTTTTTTAAATATTTGCCAAAGTTCTAATGTAAGTTCTGCATCTTTCTCTGCGTAAGATCCAACATACATTGCTGGCAGTTGCCACATATCTGCTTTAGGATCTAATCCTCTAGACTTTGCTTCTTCATTCAGTGCAGATTCATTTTTACCATGACCTAAATAATCCCACGACAAACTATTTAAATCAAATCTAAATCTATTCTCATCAATCAATGATGCTGCAATCATAGTGTCTACTATCTGTCCATTAATCTTAAGACCCATAGATCTAATCCAACAAACATCATACATAGCGTTGTGAAATATTTTTATAGCGTCACTATCTAATACATCTTGAAACCAATTTAAGGTTCTCTTACGATCCATGTTTGGCCCTGATCCGTGAGCAATCGGGAAATAAAATTTTCTTCCTGGTACAGCAACCGCAATACCAACTACTTCCCCATTACCAATGATGGCACCACTACCTTTAGATTTTAAATCTGGATCTCTTGTCTCTAAGTCAATTGCAATCTCGTCGTATTTTCTTAGATCCGGATATTCCTCTGGTTCATTCCATTCTGTCTGTGCTTCGAATAAAGGTACCTTCATTTTTTTGCCTCGTATACATATTTGTTTTCTATTATTTTAGTCATCTTATCTTTGTTACTAAATGCATATAAAGCTGCACTGTAATCATGAGGAAATATTTCCCATGCAAGATCTTTCTCTAATCCAAGATAAATTTCTAAATTAAATTTATTTTTAGAAAATTTAATTGTTCTACGTATAGTAGATTTTTTTGGCATCATTTTTTCTTTTTCATGTCATTCATTTTCAACATTTCTAGTTGACAGTAGTGTACAATCTTTTTAAGATCTTCCACTCCCCCTTTCCGTTGATAACGACAAACGTATTTCACAACATTGCCCTGAAAGAATGATAAATCATTTTTAGAAATAAATTCGTAGGGTTGAATGGGAAACTTTGTGTAGTGGTTCCCGCCTACCTGGGTGTATTGTGGAAATGATTCTTTAAATATATCTTCTGATGTCATAGTGGATATCCCTTTCGTTCTATTTTTGCTCTCATTAAATATAAATTTCTTTTTGCTCTCGTGCAACCTACATACCATACTCTGTGCTCTTCGTCACGCTTTATTACACTTTTAGTAATAGCTTCTCTTATCTTTTTAGCATTGTCTAATACTAAAATTACGTTCTTACATTCACCCCCTTTTGCAGCGTGAATGGTAGATACTTTGATTCGTGCTTCATCACTTAATCTTTCTTTATTTGACAACATTAATCTTATATAAATTTTGTCATCAGCTGGTGCAGTATCAAAACACTCAAACCATTTTAAATCTTTTTTAAGTTCTCGGTTACCCAAATATTCTTTTATATCTTCCAATGCAGTGTCTGATACCTCTTCACCATTTAACCATTTGCTATGATTGATAATTGCTTTGTAAAGTTTTGTATTGTAACTTTTTTGATGTCTGTTTTCATAATACAAACCTTTTACTTTTAAAAGATCACATACTTCTTTAGCTCTAGACAAAGTTCTAGTTAATATTAACCAGTTGTCCTGGTGAAGATCTACGTTTTCTAAGCTATTGATTTTACTACACAATCCTTCTTCATCTCTTGGTAAATAATTTTTAGTTGCTCTAAGTCCTGCGATTCGTGCAGTAATAATTTCAGATACATCCTGTACTGCTTTTGGAATCCTTCGGGATCTTGATAATACTTTTTCTGCAGCAGGTTCTTGAATGAATCTATCTACATCTGCACCAGCCCAGCCATAAATTGCTTGGTCATCATCACCCGCTAAATAAATATTCTTTGATTTAGATTTTAATATGTCATACAGTTTCCATTGTATGGGTGATAAATCCTGGGCTTCATCAATAAAAACTACATCAAAGTTTGGAATCTTATTGGGCTGTTGTACGATGTCATGAATCATATCAGTAAAGTCTACTAAGTTATTTATGTCTGGATGTTTGTAATGGTTGTAGTTTGCTTCAATGTGTTTTAATAAATCTGGTTTTACATTTGTTGAATGTTCTCCTGTGCAATACTCATCCCAAACCGGAATATCTTTTTCTTTTGCTTTTAAAATAATTTGAAAGTATTCATTATCACAAGTTAGGTAAGGTGAAGCGTCAGCATCTTTTTTAGCGTTAACCCTTATACTTAATTCTTTTCCAAGATCATTGTAGTGGTAGTCTTGCATAACATTTTCTTCTCTAAGTCCTAGACTATGAAAAGCTAAAGAGTGTAATGTTTGAAAGTATCTAAGTTGTTTCTTTTTATACTCAGGATTTTTCTTAAGCATTCTATCTCTTGCTTCATTAGCTGCCTTACGAGTAAATGCAAAGTAACCTATTTTATTTACTGGAGTGCCCACTCTTATGTAGGCCATGGCTCTTCTAATTAATTTCTCTGTTTTCCCTGTACCTGGAGGGCCATATATCTTCGTAACCTTTGTCATTAAAGAATATCTTTTTTACTCTTCATCGGTAAAATTTCTATTTCATTTTCTTCTTTGTTAAAATATTTCATAGAAACTTTTATACATCTTACAGGGTTATTAGATTTCTTTTCAGTTGCTTTTTTAGGATATCGTTTAGGATGTCTAAGTTCAGCATCAAAAAAATCCATTAGCATTTGTCCTGTTCTATCTATTTTAGCTTTCCATTCTTTATTTTTTAAAAAATTATAAAAAGGATCAAATACAAAATAAGCAAAGCCATCAGTATCAATCAATGTACTACCACTTCTAAATGCAGCATCACTTACTGCAGGAACACCATGAATATAATCTTCTAAATGTTTATGTAATACTTCTTTTGGTGATGTACCTGGTGGAGCTTTTTCTGTCTTCATCCCTTGCCACAAAGTATCTAATACAGTTTGCATATCGTCACCCTTGATTCGTGGTGGTGGAATAGGTGTATGTGCTCCAATTAAACGTCTAAGTTTTTCTTGGTCCATAATGTAATTAATATCTCTAGCAATTATTTGCTGCGTAGTTTCACCTTCTACTTTGTCATTGTAGTGAACAGTGAATCTAAATTCTGGATCTGGTGAATAATCTATTTTAATTAATGCAGATAGTGTTGGAAACTTTTTAACTTTGTCCGATGCTACACCAAACTTTCTTTTTAAACATTCTGATTTAACACACATACTATTAATAGGTTCTTCCGAGCAAGTATGTCCTGCAGTATCTTTTTTATAGGCTTTGATTTTTTGTTTTACTTTTTCATCACCCCATATGTTATCGTAGACAATATAATTTCTAGCACCTTCTAAAAGTTTTTCTTCCCAGTTGTCAGGGTATTTCTTTTTAGCAAACACCATGTAGTTATAAATAAATCTATCTCTGTAATCATCTAGTTTAGATTTTGATAATCTTTGCAGACATACAGGACCATCTATAAATTCATCTGCACCACCTGTAAGTTCAAGTCTTATTAATTCATCAGCAAACTCTTCTAGATCTTCTTTAGTCTTTGTGTTAGCCTCGACGACTTTTATAAATTGTTCAAAGCTAAACTCAGTACCATCTAAATTTACACCCACTCTTTCATTACGATTGTAATAAGGTAGATTAATAAAATTACCGTTGATTGGTTTTTGATCTGAGCCTATACCTAACTGTGTTTGTTTTGGAAATATTTCTGTTGATGCTTTTAAATCAAATGTAAATAATAATTTATCTAAAAAGTTTCTAACAAAACTTGCTTTGACGGGTTCTTTGAAGAACACATAAATATGTAGTCCACCACTTTTAGATTTAACAGGTACTACAGGAATATTTTTCTTATCAATAATTTCTAAATACTTTCTTAAATCAAAGTTATCATACTCATCCGAGTCAATATCAATTGCTCCAAACTTTGCGAGTCCTTCATCATTACAGGGTTGGATACCAATTGATTTTTTACCTGTAAGATGATCTAAATAATCAGACTCTAATAATTCTTTAGCTGCCCAGCCATATTTTAATTTAAGTTTACCTGTAGAAGGATCTTTGTAAGCAGAGTTTATATCTGCATAACCATAATCTCTTTTAAGACCTGTAAATATTTCTATAAATTTGTTTTCCATCTTTCCTCTTTGATAGGGGTGACTCTACTCTCGCTTCGCCACCCCTGTTGCAACCATTCCCAGAGGGAAATTATTAGTAGTGAGCTGCTCCATCCGTAGCTTTAGCAGTATCTTCCTCACCATGTTTAACTTGAACATCTCCTTTAGAAATGCTTTCAGAAAAACTTCTGGCTTGTTGATACATTGCTGCGTCTTCGATTGGACCTGTCTTGCTCACTTCCCAACCAAACCATGTACCTTTGTCGTTAGACTGCTGCACGGTTTTTAGTTGATAAAGATGGCTAAAAGATGCCGGTGTGAACATACCATTCTTACCTTGCATCTTTATACTTTGCATCATGCTATTCCATTTTCTACTAATTTTTAATTGAGTAGATTTCATAGCAATCAACGCAGTGGTTGGTGAAGTACTATTAACTAATACAAAATGCTGCGCAGTCTTCTCAATATAATTACCGTTTGGAAGTCTATCTTTAAAGTCTGCACCTCTAGTTGTTTTAGTCATGATGTCACTTGATGAAGGATAGATATTTACTGGCGCACCAGATCCATCTTTTCCTCTATCTTTCCACTCGACATACTCGAGTTTGTAGTAACATGGAATCACTGGAACTCCTTTTTCACCATTGAAGAGTTCGCCTGTTACTGAATTGTAAATCATTCCAGGTTCTGCGCCTTCAACATACTTACCGTCTCTCTTGTTTACTTCAGGAGATAACTGCCCAAGTATTTTAAGGAAGGGTAATGCAAGATCATCTTGTCCTACCGTTCCAGTTTGCACATTTGCATCTGCTTCAAACACTATGTTTGTAGACAATGCACCATTTTTCTTTACTGTTGGTTCTTTGTTCATGTTTCTATTTCCTTGTTATTTTGGTTCTGTTTCCTGCGAACACATTAAATAGATCCGTGGGCATATCATCACCCTTTTCAATACGCTCACGAACCAATGCTTTAAGTGTCATAGGCTCAACCTTTAACTTCTGGGTGGGTTGATATCCATGACCTTGCGCAAGGACAGCATAATCTGCCGCCTTGTTATCCTCGTTACGACCAAAGGAAACGGTAATCTCATTTTTAATAAGATCCCCTAAGCCATTATTACGAAGCCAGTTAAATGCTTCTTCCTGTTTTGCTTTAGGAATTGAAGCACCATAGACGGGTTTGACTTCTACGCCAGCCCCATCTGATAAACTAAATTTTGATATATTCATTTCTGTCATCATCGTAGGTATAACCTCACCAGATAAAACGTCCATATCATTTTTTAGTTTTTTTAATTCTTCTTCTTTTGCAGCGAACTTATCTTCCATGGTTCTTAATTTAATAACCTGTTCTGATAGTTCTTTCATGTCATTCGTGTTTGCTAACGAATCGACTTTGTCTTCTTCTAAGTTTATACTCATGTCTTTTTACCTTTCGTAGTAGTTAATGATTCTGTTAATATAATGTCATAATATCCTATGTCAAGTTTATTCTTCAATCTTTCCTTGTTCATATAAATTTATTTCTATTGGGTAATAAGTTTTTTCTTGTCTATCCCATTTAAGTAAATTAAATTTTCCTCCAGTTTTATCTGCCACAATTGAACAGGCTACACCTATGATTGCAGGGTCACCTGTAAGTAGTAAATAATCATCTGGAGTATATTTATCTAATAGTTTTCTTAATTTAAAAATTAAGGGCCCTGGAGATAATATAATTTGTGAATGTTCTGGTAATAAAGTTTTTAATGTGCCAAACTTTTGAGCTCCCATAATATTAAATTTAGG
>Ga0208158_1000485_pt1 | contig 14169 bp, 19 predicted proteins | sample 8_EtaG_FD_184081 | JGI IMG/M metagenome (GOLD analysis project Ga0208158, IMG submission 184081) | Marine viral communities from the Subarctic Pacific Ocean - 8_ETSP_OMZ_AT15162 metaG (SPAdes) (version 2) | ecosystem: Environmental > Aquatic > Marine > Oceanic | place: Pacific Ocean | collected...
CTAAGCGAAAATATGGGTTCTAATAGGTCGTATATGGAACTTGTTAATTCTTTTGGGTTAAATATGGAAGAAGTTGATGGTAAGTTTTTTCTACCAGAACTAGATGCGAGTGATATAGAAGGTTTGCCTGTAATAGCAAAGATATATCACGAAAAATGGACTACTAGTGAAGGTGAAGAGAAGGTAACACCTAAAGCTGCTATGATATTTAATTGGGAAGATGGTGATAAGAAAGAGGAAGAACTACCTTTTTAGTTAGTTGTTAGTTAATGAGGGCTTAGATTTTTATATTATCTCTAAGCCCTCTTTTTTGTAGAAAGAGGAACGAATGGTTTTTAAAAATATAGAAGATGTAGAGCCTATGTTAAAAAAGATAAGCATAGAAAAGACAGCTGATATGACTGAAAAAGATGTAGAAGATTTTTGTGAGTGGGTCTGTGCAAAAGCAACAAGGCTTGGATTTGATGTGAGAGTTTTAGATGAAAATAAAAGATTGGATTAAGATAGAAGAATCTATAACTGATCTTATGGGTTGGGATGAGGGTATAAATGTTATGTGTGAAGCTCATAGAGAAGTCGCGCCAAAGAAACCCATATATGAATTGAGTAAACGTGAAGATAAAAAGATTATATTTAGATTGAGAAAAAGATATTCACAGTACAGAGGAAATACAGATAGATGATACTCCTAATTTTAAATAAGAAAGGATTCCTTTTTTATGTGGGGCTGTCAATTGTTAATCTGATATTTGAAGGTTGGCGCTTTTATCCTCTGTGTCTGGTGGGCTGGGGCTCTAGTGTCTAGCTATCCTCAGCCTTTTGTTTTTATTAAAGGAGAATAGATGGCTAAAGTAAAGAAGAATAAAAAAACATACAAGGAGTTAATAAAAGAGATAGAACTTCTTGAATCAATAGTTATGTACTACAGGGATTACCTTGAACGTATGGGATTGTTGATAGAAAATTACATAGAGATGAACGAAGATACTGAAAAATTAGTTAAATACATAGAAGAGAAGGGACAGAAACTTGAAAATAAATGGAATGAAAAAACATAATTTTAATAGCAAGTGCTCATTATGTGACGAGAAAAAAGATAAATACACTGCTGTATTATCATCTACTCATAATTATATATTATGTTTATCTTGTTATCCTAAATATGATAAGCTGGATAATGCAGGAAAAAAATGGATGGAAGCAGAATATATGGATGGGACTTCATTAGAAAACAGGTATGGGAAAGGAGAATAGTATGGCTGAATTTCTTTTAGGATTGATATTGGGTTCAATCCTCACATTCACAGGTCTATATTGGTACTCTGAGTGGAGGTAAGTAAACTTAAAAAACAAGTAATGCTTTGTGGTCATAAGGAATACTATACTAAGCGTGCTAAAACAGAAGATATATGTGTTAGTTGCGAAAAAACTCTTAGAAGAAAAGTAAGGAGATATTATTATGCCAAGTAAAAGCAAGGCAAAAGGAAATAGATTCGAGAGATTGTGTGTTAAGATAGCCACATCTTTTGGATTAAACGCTCAACGAGCTTGGGGTTCTGATGGTAGGTCTATGGGTGAGCATCAAGAAGTTGATATTAAAATAGAGCATTATAAAGTACAATGCAAAACAAGAAAGAGGATAGCAGAATGGTTGAAACCAGGGAAAGAAGTGGATATACAGGTCGTAAAAGAGGACGCAGGGGAGGTTTTCGTAATCCAGCCTTTAGAGAAATGGTGCGAAATGGTGAAATCTCTCCAAGCGCAGAAATAACTCCAAAGAACTTAAGAAGAAAAAACGGAGATCCAGAACATAGCAATAGTATTGAATATAGAAGAAAGACATATGCTAATATGGAAACTCTTATTAATTACTTTGGCGAGGATTGGTTTGATTTTGATGGTATTATAAGAGATGAAGATGAAAAGTCTCATAGAAAAATAGCTGGAAGGTCAAGTAAGATGTTTAAATGTTTTGCTTGTGATAGACCTTGGTCTCCAGGATTAAATGTAAAATCAGAATATTATGATAAGTCTTTGTTTAAGAACATACCTATGGAGAAAAAGATATGTCGAGAATGCGACGATGTCCTACCTGCGGTAGCAGATTAAAGCACGAGGACTACACTAAAAGAATAGAGAAGAAAAGATTATCAAGGGATAAACTTACGCTTGAATCTATAGATGATATGTTTGATGGTACCTCTCTATATTTTGAGATTAATGATTTGGATAAGTATTCTTTCTTATCTGAAACAGAAGATATACAGGATATAGTTATTAGAAAAATGATCAGACAATACATACACGAAAAATTCTATAAACGTGGGTATGGTCTTAAGTATCTAATAGGTATGATTAAAAACGAGAACTCAGCTTATGGGCTGAAAAAAGAATATGAAAGGAAGTCACTTGACAGAATCCCACCAAAAATCGATTAAAATATATAATGAGAATTGTATGAAAACAATGGGAAGAATGGAAGATAAATCTGTTGACCTTATAATAACAGACCCTCCCTATGGTATGAAGTTTAGAAGTAATCATAGAGCTGAGAGATATGAGGGAATACATTGGGATGATAATCTCGATTGGGTTGAAGATTGGTCTTCTGAATCTTATAGGATATTAAAAGATAATACTAATATGTATGTGTTTTGCTCTTTCCATAATGTAGATATATTTAAACAAGCTCTTCAACGAGACTTTATGATTAAAAATATATTGATATGGGAAAAGAATAATACAAGTATGGGCGATTTAAAAGGTGATTATGCCCCTAAATATGAAATGATATTGTTTGTTTCAAAAGGTAGAAGGTTATTAAATGGTGGTAGAGACCCTAATATATTTACATTTGCGAGGACAGGAAATAAATTACATCCAACGCAGAAACCAGTTGAGCTTATATCATATCTTATTAGTAAGAGTTCTGATGAAGGTGATTTAGTATACGACCCATTTATTGGTTCTGGCACTACAGCTGTATCAGCTTATAATAATAATAGGAAATGTATAGGATCAGAAATAGATGATACTTACTATGAAGTATCTTTAACGAGGGTTGAGCACCTAGAAAGACAGGGTACATTGCTTGTTTAGTGAATCAACAGAGAAGTCTTTGCTTGCATCTGTAATAATGCAACCTAGCAACTTAGACTTAGCAAAGAAATGGATAGAAGAACCGAGTGTTTTCTATAATGATTTTCATAAAAATATATGGAATACTATATTATCTCTACATAATAAAAGAGAAGATATAGATGTAGTTAGCGTTGTTCATAACTATCCACAGAAAAAATATATAGGTAAGCAGTTGTCTTATGAGATAACTGAAATAGCTACGTCGGAAGCTACACCTTCAAGAGCAGAATACTATGCTAAAATGCTACACGGATATTGGCTTAGAAGAGAACTTGGTAGTTACTCTAAGAAACTTGGTGGCTTAACAGAAGATAACTCAAATGATATAAGTGATTTACTTAATGAATCACATACTCTGATAGGTAACCTTATAAAGCTACAGCCAACAAAAGAGTTTAGTATGGATGATTTGCTTGAAGAAACTAGACAATCTATATTTAACAGGAAAACAAATATTAAAACTGGTATAAGTAAGTTTGATAAAGTTATATCTGGTATGACTAGAGGTGAGATAACTATTATAGCTGGTAGACCAGCGAATGGTAAGACTACGGTAGCAGCTAATATAGCTAGAAACCTGGTGATGAGTGGATATAGGGTAGCTATGTTTAATAGAGAAATGCCTAACACAGAAATGATGAAGAAGTTTATAGCTATGGAGGGAGATAATATATCTTACAGGAATCTACGGCACGGCATACCATCTAGCAAAACAAAGGTACACGAAGCTATGGATTTTATACATCAGAACTATAAAGATAAACTTTATATGTATGATGATATAAGAACTTTAGCTGATAGCTTTCACGAAATTAAAAACGTTAAACCAGATGTAGTTATAGATGACCATATAGGTTTAATAGAATATCCATCTAATGATAGAAGGGATTTAAGACATAAGATAGGCGAGACTACTAAGCAATATAAATGGTTAGCTAAAGCAGAAGATATGTGCGTTTTACTTGTGTCGCAGTTAAATAGGAATATAGAATATAGAACAGATTCAGTTCCAAGATTATCTGATCTTGCTGAGTCTGGAAATCTAGAACAAGATGCTGAGATAGTTGCATTCACACACTACCCATATATATCAAGGTACGGAGAAGAAGATGCTGATGGTCGTATATGGACTGAGAATGAAATGCAGCTAGTAGTATCTAAGAATAGATATGGAACTACAGGATCTGTTGAAGTAGGTTACGCAGGTGATAGTTGTAAGCTGTTTGAAGATTTACAATCAGCTATAAGTCACGAAGAAGAAAAGAAACAATTTGAAATGGAGATAATAGGATGAATGAATATACAGTAAAAAGCACTAGCTATGCTCAAGTTGAAGCTAAGGATAGGCAATCAGCAATAGAAGAATACAAAGAGAATGTTCTTGAATATATATGTGATGATTGGGAAGTCGAAGTAATAGATGATGAGGATTATGATGAAGATAGAGGTTTATGTGCATAGAAATCATCCTTATTTAAAAGCACATAGGAGATGGAAAAAATATAATGCCTGGTGGTTTCTTCGCTGTAAACCTCGATTAAAAGGATGTGATTACAGCCAACCTAATGTTAATATAACACTATCCACAGATATTGTTCGAAGCACAAGTAAGAATAGGCAAACCAGAAGACCAAGTCTTGATTGGTATGATGACTTTTATGATGGATATGGGAGTTACGATAAGATAAGAAATATGATTGACCATATGGAGACTATATGAAATTAGAAACTTTACAAGCCAAGCCAATAGAAGTAACCAAAAAGAAAAATGAAAGCGTACAACGGTTAATTTCACGCTTTAAAAAGGTATTCAATGAAAGTGGTGTGATGGAAGAATACAAAGAAAGAAGATTTTATGAAAAGAAGTCAGAGAAAAGGAGACGAGAAAAGAAGAAAACTCGCCTCCTTATGAAGAGACAGCAAAAAAATGAAGATAGGTTTTAATTAACTTATAATTTCTGGGTCTGGGATTGGATCTCTGTTAAATATTCTTGGGTCACTAAGTAACTTTTTAAGTATAGACTCTTCTCCAGAATGTCTACTCTCGACATTTGTTTTATCTTTAGGAGCAAAAGCTTCTATGATATCTGCTTCTTGTATAATCTGATCTATGCTTTTAGCTGTTGGTCTTTCTTGAAGCATAGGTTTTCTTTGAATTACTCCCATAGCACTTTCTGGATTATTAATCATTCTTAGTATAATATTTAATCTATCCTCTAAAGGAAGGTTCTCGTCAAAAGATATATTACTTTCAATTTGATTTATTAAATCTTCTTGTTCTGGAGTTTGATAAACTATACTCTTTTTATTTTTATCTAAATATGCTTTCTGTCCTGGCATTACTCTTTTCCTTTTCTAATTTTTTCAATTCTCTTTTCCTACGCTTATTCTGTATAGCTAGTTTTAAACGCTTTCTTTTTCTATCTTTAGCTTTTCTGTTAGGCATAATTACATTCTACTATATTCTATCGCTGCATCATATTCACCTGCTTTAATAAAGTCAGTTACCTCATCAAGGGTATCACCTAAATGTCCTACTTGATCAGCGTAGAACTGTCCTCCTTCTTTATATATGCTATATTTTTTTCCATCAATTACAGCTTCATACTCATTGCTACCGCCAGAAAGTTTTTTAAACTTAGTATCTGCTCCACCAGATTTTGTAAATTTTATATTCTTTAGCGCTTTTGATTTTTGTTTTGGATTCATTATATTAAGTAATCCACCAATTCTTTTTTCTGCTCCAGGTTCTACTATAAGTGGTATATTTTTTTCAGTTGATTTTTTTATTAATGATAAAGCAGTATCATCATTAGCAGATATCCCCTCTGGAAAACCCCTTAATTTAATTGCTTTTATATGACCAGTTGGAATACCAATTTTATTGTAAACTCTTTCCTCTGATTCAAATTTTGGCTGACCCTTTGTAAATTCGCTTTTATATTTTTCACCTTTATAATATTCAACATTTTTATAAACATATGGTTCAACCTTAGTTCCTCTCATCTTAGATATACTTTTTTTATCTAAAACTAACTGAACATCTAAATCTGAAGAACTTAAACCTGGAACTAGTGAGTATTCTGGATCTCTTGTTACCGATACGCTATGTCCTCTTTTATCTTTGTATACCCATTCTGTTGGATTTGTTGCTCCTATACGATTTTTTTTAAGGATACCAGCAGCGTTACCAATTGTTGTGTTGTGATATACTGGGTCGTTTACTTTAATATCAAACTTCTTTAAAAGAGCAGGTGTATTTCTAGTCTTTATATTTTTATAAGCTCCAGGTGCTAATGCTCCAGCTAGTAATACAGCTAGTGGATTCATATCTTTCATTTGACTTGCACCAGTAATAGCTGTTTCAGCTAATAAATCTAATCCTCCAACAGGAGTAAGGCTTTCTATAGAACCACTTTGAGGCATACGGTTTAAGCTGGCTTGACTTTGCATAGCCCTTATTAAACTACTGCCTTCTCCAGATGACTTGCCAGAGTAGAGCATATCAAGCTCCATCTTTTTATATACGTCTTCTATTGTTTGATTTTGAGGAGGCATTACTTTTCTAGTAATCTAGATATTTCTAACGCAACTCTTTGAGGCAATGTTTGCAATGGAAGCATTTCCCTCTTACCCATATAATCAACAACTCTACCAACTGGAGCAACTTCTTTTTCAGATAAAGCTCTTGCGCCCTTTAATGCTTTTTGAGCTCTTTGGAACTCTTCAAAATTAAACTCTTTGTTTTTTCCAAGTGATTCAACCACATCTTCTTTCTGTTCTTTGGTTAAAGATTTCCATATCTTAGCTGGTATTTGCGTTTTAGATATTTCTGTATCTAAAACTTTTGGAACTTGAGAAGACGCTCTACCTTTAAACATAGTTTTTACAGCATCAGCAAGAGTTCTTCCTCCACCACCACCAGATATTCCCATTATCATAGCAAGAATTTCTTCATTAGAAACTCCACTTCTTTCCTCGTAACTTGGATTTCTTATTTGAGAACCCTGATCAAATTTCTCATATGGAATCATTTGATTTCTTGTGTCTACATTTGTAGCATCTGCTGACATAGATGCTATTGCATTTACGAGATCAGACTGGTTTATAATATCATCAATTGTTTTTCCGTTCATAGTCTTTACCTATTTTATGGGGTTGCTTTAATTCTTGCCTTACGAGCAACATATTGATACATATCAGAGTCACTTATATCATAAGGAGTAAATGGATTGCTTGGTCTACTTTTATTCCAAGCTCTTATAAGTTTAACAGCTTCCTGTGGTTTTTTCTTAAGAAATAATTCAAAAATCTTAGACCTAAGTCTTCCTTTATCTCCAGATATACGCATTTTCTTTTGTCCAGGAAGCTCTAATCTTTTAGCAGCTTGCTTAGGAACGCTTCCAAAAATACCAGCATACCCTTTAACACTTCTTTGCAAGGCAATAGAGTTAAACTCATATGTATCTATATTCTTAAAAAGATACTCTGTACCAGAATACATTTTTTCTAAATCTGATATAAATACTGGAGTGACAAGAAATCTAATTGCTCTTAATTTGTTTTCAGATTCTATTAAATCAGAAAAGAATCCCATAGCTCCAACATTTGACATAGCTTGTAAAAACCTTCCCCATCCTGCTTTATCATCATTTACTACATCTTCACCACTCCAGAATTTTATAAGCTTATCTTTAGCCCAGCCTATACCCCAAGCACCAGCTAATCCTCCAGCTGCTAATCTAAGTGGTACTAGAACATTCCCTGCGATGATCTCTCTTTTCATAGTATCTTTAAAGTACTTGCCCTGTCTGAAACCAAATCTTTTAAATATAAATAAAGGTCTTACTTTTGGATTATTAAATATAAGTGGGTCTTTAAGAATATCTTTTTGTAGCTGACTTTCTTTAGCAAACCTATACATAGCATTTTCTATATTTGCATTACTTAAAGCCTTCTTCTCATAACTCATTCTAGTTATTCCAAGTCTAATTAGATTTTTCTTAGCCCAGTCTACTCTTGATTTGGTATCAGTAATTCCTTTTCCCTTGCTTATCTTATGCAAATCCTTAACATATACCTCAGCTGTTGAAGCTGCTAACAGTTGGTTAAAGTAATTTATTGTTTTAAAGCCAGATGCACTAGCTAAAAGAGTAGCAACATTTTGCAACCTATTACCTTTATCTGTTACTATATGTTTAATATTCTCTTTCCAACTGAAAGGACTAAGTCCTATATCTGTACCAAGGAGCATATCCATAACATTATGCTGTGTAGCTCCAGACTGTCTTATCTTTTTTCTAACTTCTGGATTAACTAATCTAATTGCTCCTCTTAAAAATCTAAGATAACCAGCTTCCATAGCAGTAGATATTGTAAACTGAGTTAAGTTTGGAATAGTAGCAAATCCTAAACCGATCTTTGTTGCGTATTCAAATGACATAATAGAGTCAGATAATTTTCTAGACGCAGGAGTCATAGCTTTAGCAGGGTCAACACTTGACAAACCTGTAAAGTTTGAATAAAGTTCCTTTAATACTCTATGTTCGGCAGGGTCTTTTCTAAGCAATCTTTCAAGTAAAACTTTAGCTTTCTCACCACGCTTACCAAATACTTCAGCGGTTGCCATTCTTTTACTAAACTTATCAAAGTATCTTACAATAACTTCTTTTGCATTTCTTTCATAGAAGTCTGCTGGCAATTCTAATTTTCTTGATTTTTCTAAATTACCAAATGGAGAATACATTTCACCCATAACTTCAGTTCTTAATAAATCCATAGCCTCTTTGTAACTTAGCTTACCTTCTTTAACTAATTTATTTAAAGCTCTGTTTGTTGCACTATTAAATTCTCCAGACTGAATATATCCTTCTATAAGTTTATTTAAAGTATTTAAATCTTTTTCTTTAATTATTTTTTTATCAAAAAGCTTTTGATTCTTTTGAACAAGAGGCATTAGGTCATCAAAGATAATTTGCTGAATATCTTTTTTCATCATTCGTGGGAAGTAACCTTCTATATATCCAGATACATCTATACCAGCATCTTTAGCAGCCTTGTAAGCTTTATCCAAAGCTACTTTTACTTTATCAGCTACTTGCTTAGCTTCCTTGTTTGAAGGTTTTCCCTCTAAAGCATCTGCTACTTCACTTGGTTTTTTATAATCTTTCAATCCACTTTTAGTTACAGCTTCCTCTACAAATGTACCAAGTAACTCAGCTCTTTTTGCATCAGCTTCTGGTATCATTTTTCTTCCAAGAGATACACCTTCTGTTGATTTAAGCCTAGTCTCAGCAGCTAAGAATGGTTGAATAAATTTTTGCGGAAACATTCTTTCAACAAAAGTTTTACCAGGCTCAAATTCTACCAATGATGGCTTGAAGTTTTTTTTAATATCAATTAATTCTTTCTCGTATTTTAAAGCTTTTCTATATTTAAAAAGCTGACGTGGGTTCATATCTTTTGTACTTATATCGCTACTACCAGTTGCTTGAAACTTTTTTTCTGGAAGTATATTAGAGGGAAGACCAGATTCTTCGGATGTAAGTTTTCTACTTAGACCAGCTACTTCTCCAACTCTTTTCTTTTGTAATAACTCTGGAGATAATGGGTCTTTATATAGATCAAATTCTTTAAAAAATTCATTCTTAGGAAGTTCTAATGTTCTATTTGTATTTGTATCTTTTAATTGAAATACTTTAAAACCTTTATTAGTCTCTCTTTCTCCTACTATTTTAGTAGCTTGGAATCCTTCTCTTGCAGATGACCATACTTCTGATTCTTTTCTATCTTTAATTCTTTCTTTCAATACAGCTTCAGATGTTTCTTGTAAATATTCTTCAGATGCTGGCTTATACTCTCTTGGAGTTGAGACTAAGCCTTCAAATATACTATCTACTTTAGGGTCAATAATATTTTTAACAATTTTCTTACCAGACTTAATTGTCATATTAGCACCACGTATACCAAGAACCATTCCACCAGCGTGCAAGAAGTCTTGAGGTGTTGGTGTTCTTAAATCAATAGCTGGAGATGCGATACCAAACGTTGCAATCTCTTGTGCTACCTTAACAGCTTCACTTGAACCTTTAGCTGTAGCTCTTCCTCCGACAGCACCGACAGTAGCACCTAAGACAGTTCCTTTAGCAGCAGCTTTAAATGTTCTTTCCCAATCAATATCATTGTCTTCAATCTCTTGAACCATAGCATCTGCTATGCCACTATAAGAACCAAGAGCAGCAGCGCTTCCACCAGCTGAAATACCAGCTTTAGCAACAATAGAGTTTAAACCTTTTTGTACAGTTTTTTCAGCAAATTCTTTTTTAACACCAGCACGCATCATTTGTTTTAATGCAAGTTTGCCAGCTTTCTTAGCAGCTTGACCACCAATACCTCCACCAGCAGCAAATAATGCAACATCAGCTGGCATAAAAAAACTGACAATTGCAGACCCTATGTCGCCAAGAACCCCTGGATTGTAATCTTCTAAATCAAATGGAGCTTCACCAGTAGCAAGCTGTTGAGCCATACCAGTGATTGAATCGTTATACCCTTTTTTGATAGCATCTGGAAGAAAATCTAATATCTGATTTCTATCTACTTTTTGTTTTTTTATTTCTGGTTGCTGATAAACATTATCGCCAAAAAACATATCAACTCTATTACCACTTGGCTGATTTAAATTACCAGAAAAATTATCTAAAGTATCTATAGAAGACAGCCTTCTATCTAAAGAAGACTGTGTATTATCATCTCCAAAAAATTTATCTAACCTAGATTGAGGCATATATTACCTTACTATATTTATATCAAATGGTTGACTAAAATCTATTGAATCTTGAGGTGCTGATTGCATTGTTCCGCTATAATAATTTTTCATAGCCTTTGCACCCTCCTTAGAATTTAATTCTTCTGCTGTAGAAAACCCAATTTCATTAGCAAATGAGTCAAGCCATTCATATCCATATCCAGCTTTTCTTAACCTTAATAAATCATTAAGTATTGATTTATTCATTTTTTTACCTTCGTGCTTTCCAGATGGAACTATAAATTTAAAATCAGTTTTAAGCTTGGAAACTTTTTTTAATTCTTCTGTAAAGTTTTTAAGATAATTATTTGCCCTATCTACAGAAACTCCTTTTAACTTTGAGCTTCCATCTTCATTCATAAATTTATTTAAAAAATTACTTTCCAAAAATTCACCATATTTACTCTTAAGCTCTGGTATAGCAATTCCTAACTGCTTAGCCATATAGCTTATAGCTGCGTTATTCCATTCACTTCCAGCTTGAAAGGGAACTCCTTTTCCTGGAAGAATTGATTTAGATCTTTTACCACCTCTTGCTTTACCATCTCCAAAGTTTTGATTTATAGAAGAATGATCTCCGCTAGACTCAGCCATCATAACTGCTTTAGCTAAATCTGAATTTTTTAAACCCGTAAGAGGGTCATAATCATTACCAAACTCTTTTTCTATTAGTTTCAATTCAGATGGAGACATTCCTCCAGCCATATAATATTTATCAGGTTTATTAAGATGTTTTTTATAAAGTTCTTCTCCAGTTTTTTTATCTTTATCCCAAAATGCCGTCCAGTTATTCCACCCAGATGTAGTGTTTCCTAGTTTTCTTGGGCTTTTTTTAGATATCCAAGCTCCTAATTTAATATTTTCAAAACCACTTAATTCGCTAACTGGCTTTCCATATTTTTCAATAGACGTTTTATCAAAAACTTTATCATTTATTTGTAGATAACCCCAATCTGTTGAATCTGGGTTAGTGTCATCAATTTTCCCACCAGCATTCATTCGCATCATTCCTATTGGAGCTAATACTTGTGAGCGCTGTTGATTTAAATTTAAAAGTTGCCTATCTAATTCGCCTCTTCTTTCCGAAGTAAGAATATTGTATGGGTCTTCAAGTGCTTTATGTGTAGATAATATTTGTTGCTCTAATACTTTTATCTGAGAATTAATTTTTGGATAAAGCTTAAGGTCAACTTTTCTATCTATAACTTCGACAAGAGCGCTAAAACCTCCTTTAACATCACCGCTTGCATAAAGACTTTCTATATTCTTTTTTTCGAATTCATTCAAGTTATATAAATCAAGTCCTCCTATTAAGTTATTCGATGTTAATCTTTTTGACCTAACTGATCTTATACTTTGCTCGAGTTGCTCTTGCCCGAAAGATGTTCTCATCCTTCCGTTTTCTAACATATGATCTAAGAAATCAGACTTATCGTTTAAGTCAGTAATTCCAGCAGCTTTTTCTAAAATCACTGAATCCCTATCTTCATTTTGCTGATTTAACTGAAATTCTTTATTGTCTTGATATCTTTCTTCATCTCTATCCCATTGCTGTTTGAATTTTTTATCAGCTCTATCTTCTTGCCTTATTCTGTTTTTTTCATCCCTAGCAATAGCTAACTGTTGAGAAACAAATCGAGGCACTACCTCACTAAGTAACTTATTCCATGGTGATTCGTAATTAAATCCGTTTGCCATAATATCTTCCTATTTTTTAAAGTGCGTCTTTTGTTAAACCTAAGCTAGGATCTGCCTGTAGACCACCAGCTAAACTTGGGTCGCTATCTAAAATAGATGGTAATCCACTTCCATATCCAGAACCTGGGTCAAAAGATAGAAACTGACTTCCAAGACCAGTCAATCTAGATATATAATCTCCAAGTAAGCCTTGGACTTGCGCTGTTCTTGCATCTACTTGCTGACCAACGGCATCCATTCCTTGTGAAAATCTTTGACCTAACTGCCCAAACTGCTGACCAGCTCTTTGCCTTGCTTGACCTGCTTGTCTTTGCATAGCACCAAACTGACCACCTCTAACAGATGAGCCTTCTCTTAATTTTTGCATACCACCAGTAAGCATATCCCTTAAGTTTTGTGTGCCAGCTCCAAATTGTTCTTGAACGTAACCAGTTTGCTTTTGACCGTATTGCCCAATAGATTTTAACATTTCTTCTATTGCTGCTGGGTCAAACTTTGATATATCAGCAAACTTTTGGAAACCTTCAAGTCCTTTTCCAGCTAAACCAATTGACTCGCCAAATAATTTTGAGCCACCTTCTCCAAAAAACCCAGGGTCAACTCCCATTCTTTTAATTAAATCTTGTAATGTAGTATCCATTTTTTATTCCTGTTAATTATTACTTAAAATATCAATAAATGGTGAATTTGGGGAAATCTTTTTAAGAAAATTAATATAATTATTATCTCTACTTCCTCCAAATGCATATGCCGATGGGTCTATAAATTTATCAAGAGCTTGAGATCCAGATAACAAAGCTTGATCTTTTCCAATTTGAGCAGCTTGACTTGACATATCAGGTAAAAGACTTGGAGCACTTTCTTTACCAAATATATTTTTAAAGCCTCCGCCTTTAGCAAACTTACCAACTTGGAAAGCAGTCATAGCATCACTAATTGAGCTCGCAAGAATACTATCATTGAATTGTCTATCAGCATCTCTTAAAAATTGATTTATTTTAGACCTTTTTAAATCAACATCTTTTCTTGCTCCCTGATGAAACATACCTTCATTAGCATCTAAACCAGATCTTATTTTATCTAAATATCTTTTTCTTGAACCAATTCCAGCTGCAGTACCAAACCCTCTAGCTCCAAGCTCTTGCCCAGCTGCACTACCTAAACCAGCTCCTGCTGCAGTCCACAACAAAGAACCACCTCCTGTTGCAGCAGCTAACAACCCTCCAACTAAAGCACCAGCAAGCCTTCCTCTGCCACGCCTACTTTCTCTTTTTCTTGCTGACTCTTTTTCCGCAGCAAGCTTTTCTTCCATAGTTCTTATCTCGTCTTCAATAGTTCGCATCTCACCAAGACCTGTTCTTCTTATTTGAAGACCAGCCATTGCACCAGTTGCTTGTCCGCCAGCTCTAGCAGCTGCTACTTGTGATAAAAAATTTGACATATTAACTCCTTGTAAATTCTAAATAATACCAAGCACCAAGCTCTTTTCTATAAAGTCTAAGCTTACCATCTGGTGTTTTGAC
>Ga0208158_1000486_pt1 | contig 14165 bp, 23 predicted proteins | sample 8_EtaG_FD_184081 | JGI IMG/M metagenome (GOLD analysis project Ga0208158, IMG submission 184081) | Marine viral communities from the Subarctic Pacific Ocean - 8_ETSP_OMZ_AT15162 metaG (SPAdes) (version 2) | ecosystem: Environmental > Aquatic > Marine > Oceanic | place: Pacific Ocean | collected...
TGTATTTGATGCGTTGTAATCTGCCATTTTCTATTTCCTTAATTTAAATTTTTAGGATATTCGGGGCTAAACTTTTTTTGAATAGCCCCACAGAATCCAAATCTGTTAATCCTTATTTATTCGGATTATTAAGCAGAAGCACTTTCTACTATAACAGTTGTACCAATGGCAACTGGAACATATCCAGATAAATGCCAATTAACACCGTCACAGATAAAAGTCATTCTTAGACCTTCAATAGCCTGAGAAACAGAACCGTCAATAGTTATTTTAGATAAACCATCAACATCATCAACTGTACTATTAGCTGCACCTGCAACAATATATCCGTAGATATCAGTTCCATTAGCACCTGTAGTCACAATGAAGTCAGCGTCATCATCACAATTTACTGTAAAACAGAAATCGTAATTAACACCAGCGACTGCATCTGAAGCTGTTGGTAATGTTAAAGTAACATTGTTGTCTACAGCAGACATATCAACTGCGAAAAGAGTTCCAGACTCTGAAGCTTTAAGCGTTCTTGCTAAAGCTGCAGAATTATCAATCTTCTGAAAAGCTTTTTCGCCAGTTTCAAAAGCACCACTATTTTTATTTATCTTATCAGTATACATATTATAACCTCCTAAAATTCTACGTTGTAGAGTGTGTGAGATTCAGGTAATGTAATTTCTAAGCCTGCTTCGGTTAGAATCATATCTTTTCTCAAGTCCTCATCAGCGTTTTGAATGTTAGACATTATTGCTGTATCACGATTAATACCATTTCCAACTAGTGGACGGTATGCAATTTGACTCATATCAATCATAGCCATAAAGTTAGAAGTCATACCTCTAAACAATGGCTCTTTGACTAAGTGCATTGTACCGTGAACAGTTTCAATTGTAAATACCTTATGACCAAATGCACCAGCTCTCTCTTCCATATTCATACGGTGAGGAGATTGGTTAGTAGTAGTAGCACCACCACTTAATGCAGCATTAGCATTGTGTGATAAACTTGTACTTAAGAATGAATCTTTTCCAAGTTTGTTAAAGTAACTAATTACAGGAAGACCTGCAAGTACTAGTTTCTCGCTTGCACCACCACGTGCTGGATCAAAAATTACTTCCATATCAGAAAGCAATCTATCGTAAGTTAATTCGGAATCAGCAACACTTCTAAAATAAGGTTGTCCAGATGTATAAGAAAGATCAGCATCACCAATCTGTGCAACACCATTTTTTAGTATATGTCCAACCACACCCTCTGTGTATTGAATTGAACTTACTCTTGCTTTTTGACCGAATAATAAAGCTCTTTCAATGTCAACTTTATGCTCACGAAGTTTCATCGCCCAAATGCGTTCCCATTCGTTTGCATATCCGCGATAGCGTGTTGCAATCGCTGTGTTTGACATCTCACAAGCCGTTTTAAAGATCTGTGTATAGCCATAGTTATCTTCAATTTCACTAGACCAGGCATCTGGAGATGCTGAGCCTTCTTGAAATGAAGTACCAATTACTTGACATAGATCGTTATCTGCTAATGCGTCTTCACCACTAATAGCACCACCTGAGTTAGTTAAAGAAGAAAAGTCAATAACTTTTCCTGTAAATGTAGTAGAAGAACTACCAACTACTGGAGCACTTTCAATTCTAACTAAAACCTGTGAATAACCTGCACTTGAATTTTTTCCAAGCGAAGCTACTGAAAATACCATACCTTTAATTAAAAAGCTAGGTGCGGTTCCACCTGAAGCACTACCACCAGTTGCGCTATCTGCGTCAACTGTAAATGAGTAAGAACTTCCAGCGGTTACTGTGCCAGGAGCTGATGCTAGTAAAAAGTCTCTCGTTGACCAATCGATTTTTGAACGATTTTCTAAAAATCGGAATACAGGATCATCCGTTGGAACTTTTGCAACCTTTGAAAGATATACAAAAAACGGTGATTCCTCAGGTGCCAATTCGGCAACCCTATCCGAGAAATCGTATAATCGTCTACGGTCAGGAGCGGTTCCTATACCAGCACTAGTGGCAGCAGCTGTAATATCATAACTGGATTTTATTCCTTGTGTAACAGCCATTTGTTACCTCCTATTTGATTATATTAATTAGGGAATTCTCCCTGCTTGCCCTGCTTGCAAAATTCTATCCCAAGCTGAATCCTGTTCATTCTTTTGTGGTGGTTCGCCACCTTGAAGAATCCCAGCTGTTCTTGGAATACTTTGAGTTGCTTTAACTGCTTCCATATTTGGAGAAACGTTATCAGCTCCTTTATTATAATGCTTACGATAAACATCAATTAACAAATCAATTGGTAATTGATCTCTTGGCGTAGTAGCAAAATCTATAAAGTCATTAATATCCTTTTCATCTTTCATATCATAACTAGTTGCCAACTCGTTGCGTAAATTTTGCAACGCTACTTGACCTTGAAGATCAGACATATGTTTTCCAACTGCCTCATCTACCAAAGCCTTTTCTTGAGCCGTCCTCATTTTAAATGAAGCTGACTCTGGTTTGTAATAGGCTTCCCACGGGTCAAAAGATGATTCGTCGACTGTGTCGCTATCATCTGTTTCGCGTATAGTTTCTTGAGAACTTTTTCCTTCAAGCCTTTCTTTTATAGCCTCAACTACATCTGGTCTTGATTCAAGAACCTGTTGTAATTCAGACATTGGCTGAAGTTTTTCATAGTCACTTTGAAGTTTCTGATAATCAGAATTCTGTTTATCATACATAGATTGAAACTTCTTAGTTTCATTTTCCCAATCAGTAGCATAGTTAATTTCAGACTCGTCACCTTCTTTAGTTATTAAATTAGGTGCTCTTTTATTTCCTTCGTCAATTACGCCATCTTGAACACTTGGAATCTCTGAAGCCAATTCTACATCTGGCATTGAGACTTGCAAGCCTTCCCTTGTTGTTTTACCAACATTCTGTTCAACTACATCGCCTTGCACTTGATCTTCCATATAACCTCCTTTAGATCTCTTCTTTAATTCGAAACACCCTTAGATACTTCGAAGAAGCTTGACCTTTGATTATTGTTTATTCTGTGCGCTCCCCTTTTTAGAGGAACTCCCTTTATTCGCCTTTTGTATAGCTAACGCAGCTTCGGCACGAACATCTGCTTTATCAATCACCTTTTCTAGTTCTCCAAGCTTAACTCTTTCTTTATATTTCGCCTCAGAGCTAATCTCTTTTAGGTCGGTTTTGAATTTCTCTGTGATAACTTGCTTCTTAGCGTGGACAGCTTCTCTGTCAGCTGTTTGTAAATCACCACTGAGTTCTTTTATTTGACCCTCTAGTTGTTGTATGTATGACTGCATTTTAGACATCATACCTTTGCGTTGCAATACACCTTCTTTGTCATAGATCTCTGTTTTCTTTAAGACCTCGACATCATCTACCAATCCCAACTTATACGCTTCAAGATACATATTATATTCCGCCATCTTATTTGAAGGTAAAGTTGAACCTGATATTATTCTAACATCGTGCTGACCTAATGATATATCATTATCAATTGTCTGCAGTTCGTTGGTTTTGTCATCATACAACCTATTGTTTACTGAAAATTCAGTAAGATCATTGTTTGGTTGTACGATTCTAAATGTTTTTTGATACTTGTAATGTCCTTTAGCATAATTGTAAATACACTTTCCAAGTTGATTAAGACTTCCTTCTATGTCTTTTAACTTAGAACGTCCACGGCTTTCTCCCATTTCTGAAAGCATAGCTGTACCACGTACGCTATCTGGAGCTTTTTCTTTAAATCCCTGCATAAGTTCTGGGATTCCAAAATTTAAATCTATATAATGCTCTACTCTATCTATTAAATGATAGAACTCACCAGCAAGTGGTTGAGGAGCAGGAAAATGTGGTTCACCAAATTCAGGATTGTACTCTAATACAGCATTAGGATTTGCCCAATCTCTTTCTAGGTCACCAACATTATCTACACTTCCTTCTGGTACAAGTAACTTAAGACCAGCAGAAGCTTGAGCGTGACTAAGCGTTAAAGAAAAAAGCTTATTAATAAGTCTTTGAGAGTCTTTAACTTTAGATACATCTGATTTTGGATATGGAGTGTTAGTCCAAATATTTGGGACTGGTATGATTGGGTATATATCAGTATTGAGGATTTGTTCGTATAGCAAATGCTGTCCCATTGAAGCAACCACTTTGACTCGTGTTTGCATAATCTCAACAGCTTCAACCAGTCCCGATTCTATTAGATGAGCATTCTCCGTAGAAACTATTTGAAAAGTTTCCAAGTCAACAACTTTTTCTTCACCACTCTGTTTATTGAAAAGTCTGTAATAAGGAACTTTTATTTTTTCAAATCTTTCTAGTATTCTATATCTTTCGTAAGACCCACTATCTTTATCTTTAACAACATCTGGTGTAAAAGACTCTGATGAATTTTTTCTTGAAGAAGATGGATAATCTTCCTCGTCAGTCATAGTTTCTATATCTTTAATAAATTCTTCTATCTGTGGGTAAAGAGATATAACTTGCTCTTTAGTTAATATAGTAGATAGTATTATAGCAGACGCATCACTGAAATATCTATTTCTAGCAGCTGGGTCTACATATACTCTAAAAGGATTTAGGTGGGTATACTTTACGTCACCTCTTCCAAAGTCTGCCTCTGGATCTGTATATACATAAAAATATCCAAGACCAGTTATTGCATAGTCGTGGACAACTTGCTTAAATTCCATATCTCCATCTGATATATCCCAACAGTACTCAAGTATAGTTTTCCATACTTGCGCAATCTTGTTATCAGAATCTTCTCTACCAACAGCAGAGAACTTTGGATTTCTTGAGGTGAGTAAAGACTTAAGCTTGTCAACAGCAGCATAGACCCTATCTATAATAAAGTCACCCTGCCCAACAGCGTTTAACGCATCAGACTCTTCTGCAGTATAATGATTCCCTAGGACAAAATCAACAGCATCCCTAGCTTCATCATCCCAATCAGAGCGAGCATCGCGCCATCTTCTCCATAAGTCTTTATTCTTTTGCGCTTCATCTATTTGCGCAAAATCTTGTTCGTTTGTAATATTAAATCCCCCGAATATATAAATTAACCTATACTATATAATATAAGTCTAAAACATACGTTTGTCAAGTTTTTTTTTATTTATTTTAATATCTTTGTCCTGTCACCCAACTTCTTAGTATTTTCTTTCCCAAGAATTCTCTCTTCTCACTTACTTCTTCTTCGAAATTATCAGCATCAAACTTGCTACTTATTGGTGCTCTTGCATTTATAATAGAGTACCAAAGACCGTCAAGCAAGTCATCATTCTTTGCTTTTGGAAAATGAAACATTTCATCAACTAAATCACTATGATTCTTTTTTAAGAATAACTTCCCTCTATTAACAATAGGACACAGTAAAGACTCTAATCTATCTTCTTTCTTAATTCCAGATGGAGGTCTTACACCTCTTGCAATACCTGGAGCCATCTTTCTATCCTTACCAGATAATTCATTTACAGCATCTTTTATTATACCTTGTGCTCCAACGTGTTCTACGTTTGCTCTTCGCATAGGTTGATACTCTTTTGCATACTGAAATATTTTACGTGGCATATCATACAATGGAATATGATCTCTGAATATATCTATTACATAAATATTTTTATCACTATCAATACCAGCAACGACAATAACCTGGTAGTCGTGCTGGGCTGAAGATTCATAAGCCAAATCAACACCCATATAAACATTAACTGGTATAGCATCTTCTTTTGTAACAATATACGCTTGATTGTTTCTAGCTTTAAATTCTCCATCGAAATAATTAATCTTATCTATTTTAAATTTTGCACTATCTAAATCACGAGCATCATTCATATACTCTTGAGCAAACTTATGAAGTTGCCCAACATACTCATAATCTTTTCTTATTCCAGCTATTTTTTCTTTTGAGAAATAAGACGGCCAGAGTGGTTTATCATTCTCTATTACTCTATGAAACACCATTTCCCAAGTATACTTTTCATTATTTTCTTGTGCTTGTAAGTAACCATCATATATTCCTTGCAAAGCAGAATCGTAATGCACAATAGTTCCTATAAGCCATATAGAACCTTCATTACCTTTTGATTCTTCAAGTGCTGGATAGACTGTAGACATAAGCCATTCTTTAATTTCCTTACGTCTTTCTGGAGTCTTAGTATTTAACTCAGATTCAAAGTCATCAAGAATAATTTTAGTATATCTTAGTCCAAGTTCTGATCTACCACGAAGTCTTTGGCTAGTACCCTTTGCTATAATTCTATCACCTTTAGCCGTAGTAATTTCTTTCTCAGTCCATTTGTTACCAGCCATATCACCAAAGTAATAATTTAAAGCTGGGTTAAACTCTATATGACTTTTAATATATTTTAAATGGTCTACAGCCTGACCTTGTTCTTCCGATACCCAAGCAGCAAATTCTTTTTTTCCTTTCGGATTAAAACAAAGCCTATGTAACAAAGCAGCTTTAGCCATAGTCGACTTAGTGTGACCACGAGGCAAAACAAGACAAAGTCTTCTTATAGTGTCATTTAAAAACAAATCACCAACTTCGTGATGAAACGGAGCTGGCTTTGATTTCATAAAGTCTTCTGGTAAGAACAGTTGTCCAAAGGCAACTAAATCTTTAGATACCATATTAAGAACACGTTCTTTCTCACTTAAGTCATTAGGTATTATATTAAACTTTTCTATCGTACCAATCTCCATTTGGAATTTCTTTAAACACGTCTACTAATTCTAATAGTTGAGATCCAGCAACATACACCCAAGCCTTAACTTTATCTCCACTATCCATTTCAACATCAACCTTAACCCTGTCATACAATCCAATATTGACACCTTCGTACATATCATACTGAGCTATCTCTTCACTCGTTACATCGTGTACCTCAACCACAGTTCCCTTACCTTTGTAATCTTGTATCATAGCAGGAAATCTTTGATGACCAGGATATACAAGTGATGTGTTTTTTACCTTACCTGTATTCTTATCTCCATTCCTAAGCGTTCCATATACAGCTAACTTCACTTATACCACGTCCCAGTTTTTATCAGGAACTCCGTTACTTATTTTTTTCTTTTTATTTTTTTTCTTTCTTACTAAACTTACTGAGTTTATAGAAAAATTATCTATATCGCTTACGTCCCCAATTACGTGACTAGAGAAACTTTTAATTGATTCATCATTAATTAAATAATCTTTTAATAATATTTCAAAATCTTCTTCGTCTAATCCATTGTGAACTTCAAAGGTTAAATTGAACTCTACTTTTTTCATTATGATTCTCCATAGTTAAAGATTAATCCTGGCATTCTTATTTCAAAGTTTTCATCATAAGATGAGAAACATTCGCAACACTCTACCGAGAAAAAATCCTCTGATATATTATACCAAATTGATGTGAAGTCCTCCATAGGAAAACCACATATCAAACATTCTTTATTTTTCGACTTCTCTCGAAGCCTCAATGAGTTTTTTCGAATCTCCGCCTTGGATAGCATTTAATTGATCCTTTGTAAATCCTTGAAATAATGTTAACGACTCTGTTCTTTTTTCTGTTTCCATCATACCACTTATCTGCATAAGAGTTTTAATAGCTTGTATCTTATCTTTATCTTGAGAACCATCATCATCAACAACCGACTTCATCTTTTCAAGTAAATACAATGGAGTAATCTCGGCTTCATTTAAAACCTTATCTACTTCTTCTCTAATCAAACCTTTAACCCTTTCAGTACTTAATAATATTTTTCCTTGGTAGTCTGCGTATTTTTCGTTATTGGTAGGATATGCCTTCATAAACGCTTCAGCGATTCCATCACCTTGAGCGACATACTTTGCAAAAAGAAATTCTCTTCTAGTAGGCTTTTTTCTATTTATCTTATGTTGATAAGGAGAGAGATCCTCGGAAGCAAAGGAATACATATTCTTTCGCATATCTCCCTCCATCATAACATTGTCCCTACATATGAAAGAACCAATAACTGTCCTAATGTAGTAATTACACACGCCCTTAGACTGACTATCTCTAAGCTCACCCCGCTTTAGAACTTGACAGACTTGTCCGTCGTCAGCCATTACCCAGCTACCTTCAGTGCCATCCCTCCAATTGCGAGTTAAGTTCTCATCGGGACAGTATTGGTTAAACTCCTTCTCATCATTATATATCCTGTGCTCAACACTTTTTATTTTGCGAACAAGCATATATTATAATATAACCCTTAAATACACTTTTGTCAAGCTTTAGCTTGCAATGCCTCTTAATTCTGTAGCATTAGTACTAAGGCTTGTCTTGCTTCTTATGAAAGGAGAATGACATCCACCACATCTAAATACAGGAAACTCATTAGAGCTTGTAAAGTATGTAGCATCAGATGGTTTTAGATTCTTACTTCCACAAGATGGACAAACGTTATCATCCATAAGAACTCCAAGATTAGGATGATTCTTAATGTATGGTCTAAGTTTAAGATATACTTGCTCTAAACCTATAACATCACGTTCATTGTACTTTAGCATTTCAGCTAATCTTTCTTTATTACCATCCATACAGTCTATCCATAGTTGAAACTCAGTCTTTAGCTTTTCAGATACACCAAATGTTTTAGTAAGGAAGTCTTGCTTGTTAGAACTAAAAGCAAATTCTTTCCTTGCTATCTTTAAAGTATCTATTGATTTGTAAGGAGATGGAGGACTCATACCATTAAGTATAAATCTTGCATTTAGTTTCCTTATATCAAATCGATCACCATTATGAGCAACAACAATATCAGCTTCATCAAGTAATTTCCATATAGATTCTAATATTCTTTTATCATCCCTACCAACCGCTTCTTCTGGAGTAAGGACATCAGATATAGTATTATCATCATAAAGCCATTTAGCAGCCCAAGATAGCACATACCAAAATCTTTGCTCACCAGCGTCATCTCTAACAAGATTAGTATATGGAACATATTGCTTTCCAAAGTCCCAGACCCATACAGGCATAGGTGTTGTCTCTATATCAAACAATAATATCTTTGGGAGTACACTAAGATCTGTTAGATTGGTCGGTCTCGTCCAACCCATAGATTCTATTTTACGTGTTACAGATTTATATGTACGCATAAAACCAGCATCATCTAGCTCATAACATATATCCTTAACACTTTTCATAGTTCTAGTGTACTGACTTATTATATTCATTTCAGCTTTAGTCCACTTCATTACGCTTTCCTCCACGGTTAATTAAAAATAAACTCACCTTAAGAACAAACTTTAAGAACAGTGACTCTATGTAGTAAAGAAAGAATTTTACTTGCCCCATACTCGCTCCGATACAAGTTGTGCTATCACACCATATACAGATAAATCCTTAAAGGCATCCATATATGTTTCATCCTTTACCGCATTGTCTCCTTTATGCTTAACAATTATATTCTTAAGTCTATTTACTTTATCATTCATTCTAATAACAAGAGCAGTTAAAGCAAACATCCTATCTTCATCATTATCTAAATCACCACCAAGCGTTATATTGCCACAACCATAATCATACTGCTTTCTACAGAATAACTCATATTGCTCGTCGGTAATCTTTTTAAACCTATTCATCATAACAGGATGCATATTTTCAATTGCGTTTACTACTTCGTTGTTTTTCGCCATAGATATTCTCCTACTCCTAATTGATGAAAACCATTTGCAAGACTTTCAATAAGTCCTTCATCGTGGTCACAACCAGTATTCACAAGAATAACGTGAATTACTTCGTGCAAGAAAGTTTCGTTCCTTCTTGACGTAACAAGTTTCTCATCTAAAAAGATCTCACAAGTCCTAGGATTATTTAATCCAAACAATAGTTTACCATCGTTTGCATTCTTTTCACCATCCATCATCTTTACTTTATATTCGTGACCGCCTATATCTAATCTTCGCATACTTCTTCCCTTTCTTCTTTTCTCATTGAGCCCCAAGCTGGAACTGTGGTAGGCATTACCTCAGCTCGCACAGGTCTCTTTTTACGCCTAACCTTATCTATAGCCCTCTCCAAATACTTTATGTCCTTCGGTTTAATCTTAGTATTAATTCCCATTGTTCTCCATTCCAGGTATTACGATGTTATCAAAATAATCACATCCTTCATCTACGATGCAATCCTTATCAGCTTTCTTCTTATCTAACTCCATCCGCAACTTATCATCTTTCCTATACATCATTGCTCCTAAACATTTACCAGCATTCCAATTAGCACAATGTAGCATAGCATCTTTTTTATTTGCTTTTTTCATTACCTGAATATAAAACAGTAATAAATACAAAACAAGTTAAATCTTTTTTTAAAATAATACTTGACAAAACCTACTTTAAGACTTATATTGTTAATACGTCCTAAGGTTAATATTAATATATATATAATATATATATATATAAAATAAAGAAAACTATTACTAACGTAATAGTGAAAGAAAGAAAGGAATGTGTGATGAGCGTAAAAGGAGATAGAAGTCGTGTAACAGATATAACACGATATACAAAAAATTATACAAAAATTTTTAAGAATTGGATTGAAGATAAAACTCCAGTGCCAGATCTTAGAAAAAAGAAATCCGTTGAAAAAACTAAAAAATAATACAGTAGCTTACATTCCTACCAAGAAATCATAATAATCGATTTATGATACCAAATTCAGCGTTAAACCGCTATTCCTATATTTGACTTATACCTATATATAATAGGCAAACCAATCAGAGAGTATTGAACTACAAAAATTAGCCAATATTGTGTGCTAGTCTTTCTCGCAAAATGGCCCATCCCCGTTCTCCGAAATTGGAATTTGTCTATTTAGTTGAAAAAAGTCTATCCCAAGCAATAAGTTAAGTTGCAAGATAATTCCGATCAAGGCGGCAAGATCTATTTATTTTGTTAAAATTTTCCATTAGATTTAATTGGATGGAATTAGAATTTATTATAGATAAAAAAAAAGCCACTAATTAAAGTGGCTTTTCTTATAATTAGAATTTAATCTAATTAATTAGTCTAATAGCACCTTCCTTCCTTCTTCATATTTTACAATACTTGGGTTCTTAGAAGTTGGCTTCTTTATATAGACACCAATTTCTAATAATTCACCATTAGAACATTCGACAACACTTGCACCCATCTTGTCTATAATAGATTTTAACATGTCATAGATTTTTTGGGCAAACTTAGGAAGTTTCATATAATGAAGGTTTTTTCTAACTTTCACTTTTATTCCTAGTGGCAACATTGCATTATTCATTTCATCTATCGTAAACGCTTCCACATTTCTTTTATATTCTTCTACTTCTTTTTTTGTAGCTTTAACATTAAATGTAGAAAATGCACCTACCAAAGTTTGTACGCACCCTTCAAAATGATAGGTTGCAAGTGCTTTTGTGTTTTTTTCTTTTTTAGACATTTTGTCCTTCTTTCTAGTTAGTTATGAATTCCATCTACATTGAAGAAATTCGATAGTACAATCTAATATATACGAATGAATTAAACAAACTAATTATACCCTATTTATATACACCTATTATTTAACTATAAATCTAATTTTATTTATTATATCTAATAATTACCAAAAAAAGAGACTATATTTTTTTATAGATAGTAATAGACAGGATTCAACCCAAAAATCTGGATCAAGGCTTCGCATAGATAGTAATTTACTCTCACGAAATAATTTAAATAGTTCTTTGAATTGTCATTTATTTTTTGTAAATTCTAAATAATTAAAGATGCATTTAGAAACAATTAAAACAAGGAGATTATAATAATGTCGGATAATTTAATTAATCTAATGGATAAACGTATATCTGATACGGAAAAGAAATTAGAGGAATTAAAGCAATCAAGAGATGTACTAATTAAATCTACTAAAAGCAAAGGTCTAAATCCATTGCGATTTGAGATTGAAAAAACATCTAAAGGTTGGAATCTTATATTTCCAAGTGGCGACGAGACTAATAACCTACCATCTCTTAGCGTATGTTTATTAATCATAAAACCACATTATCAGAAATGTCAATTCAGAAACCAATCTTTTGAGCTTTATGACCATAACACTAATACACTTTTTCAGGATTATCGTGTTTTCACAGAATGGGTAGAAAAAGCTGATGGTGAAATAATAGACCAAACGCAAAAAATAGAAGATGCGCAAGAGAAAATGGGAAAAAAGATAAAAAATAGTAGAATTCCCAGAAATAACAAAATTCAGTCAAAAGTCAAGAAGATAGACGCAAGAATATTTGATAGAACATATTAATCTAATAACCTAATAGAAAGGAGGTGATTTGTATGAAAGCTGTCAAACCAATTAATATGAACAAAAAAGACTCTAACCCTAAAATAGATAAGGCTAGTTTGCAGATGGATTGTGATTGTGGAGGCACTATAAAAGGAGAAGGGTGGATAGATAGAGAAAGTTATGAAGTTCTGAAATTTGATTTTTTAAATTGCAAGAAATGTAACTGGACACAATTAAGTTAAATAAAATAAGGAGCTAACATATGTTTAGCAGAATATTTAATGCAATAGATAAATGGTTCGAGGTGTGGCTTGTAGTTATATTAATAATTACAGGTTCTTGGACTTTTTATAGATTGTTATTATTCATCTTTCAATAGATGTAGAGCATAAAGTTTAAACCTCGTAAAATAAACTAAGCCAGTAATATGATAAGATACTCCCACAATGTATGCCCACACAAATCCAAGAGAGATTTAGTCTCTTGGTATATAAAATATTTTAAGACTTCTGAATCGGAAGCCAACTCTAAACACAAAAAACAACTCTATGCCATTTGGTATAGTGTAAAAAATAGAAAGGAGGTGAAATAGATATGGGTAAAGAAATATCAGTAATGCCAAATCTGCCAAAAGGAATGTCCATCAAAGATTATGATGAGATTAATGAAGTAGTCAGACACTATGATGGATTTACAAAAGAAGAGTGGTATAACATTGACCCTGATAGAATGATGATAACTGATTATTCTCCAGATTCCCCAGGTTGGAGCGGAAAAGTCTGCGTAATACTTGGTGGAGAAGTAAACTTTATTATGATATTAATACAAGACAGCGTATATAATAAATTTTACAAAGATAAAGATTGGAGAGTATTTTCTCAACAGGAAATAGGTAGAATATGAGTAATATTAATTAACCTAAAACATTAAAGAAAGGAGGTGAAATAAATGCCACCAGATACACATAATGTAAATGCAGCTCTTTATACTATTCTCGTAAACAATGGAATAAGGGAATTAAAGAGAGTAAAGATAAACTCTAAGGAAAATCAAATAGAGTTTAAAGACCAAGCTGATCGAAAGATAACTATGAATGTAAAAATAAACAGAGAGTAATATGTATTCCACATACACAGAAGCAATAAACCTCGGAAATCCCTATTTCCGTATTAAATAATAAGGCTCTTGCCATTGTGAGGAGAGTTCTTTTCAGAGTGTATTGTAGCACAATAATGACGCTACAGAGAGTATTAAGCAGCTCTAAAATTATTTTTATCTCTAAAAAAAAGTGCTTGGAATTGTCAAAAATTCGTTATAATTTCAAAGTATGAAATACTGGAAAATATATGTAATTTGCAAATCGTATGCAGACATATTTATAAAAGGAGAATAAAAGATTAAAAATGAGAAAAGTTAAATTTTCTAATGGATTTAAAGCAATATTTGAAGGTTGTATAAAAGAGACATATAAATCATCTGAAGGTATTATACATCACCAAATAATTAACCAGAAATTAATTAAAAAATCTAAATATAAAACTAGGGGAATAAATGTAAATGAGGGTTATGATTTACCACATACGTTATTAGACTCTCATATAATAAAATAAAGGATTTTTAGATGTTTGAGACTATAAAACATTTACTAGGATTTTGTGGCGAGCCTCACGGCTTAGCATATTATTTATTATTCGGAGGTGCATTTGTATCTGGAATAATTACTTACTTAAAATCAATAATAAAAGGAGATAGAGTTGAGCAAACTACAATTAAAAGAATCAAAAAATAACTTCTCTATATATGGTGTATTCAGATTTAGTACATATATAGTAGGTTCATTTGCTCTATACTTTGGCAATCTAGAGATTGCTGGTGTAGCATT
>Ga0208158_1000487_pt1 | contig 14133 bp, 2 predicted proteins | sample 8_EtaG_FD_184081 | JGI IMG/M metagenome (GOLD analysis project Ga0208158, IMG submission 184081) | Marine viral communities from the Subarctic Pacific Ocean - 8_ETSP_OMZ_AT15162 metaG (SPAdes) (version 2) | ecosystem: Environmental > Aquatic > Marine > Oceanic | place: Pacific Ocean | collected...
ATGTTGGGGATGTGTATCTCCATACACAATTGTTCGCCTACCGTATAGCGAAACATTACAACATATCACTGGGTGAGGTCTATAGTATGAGTGACGAGTTATTCAAACAATCACTCGTCTGGGCTCTTGCTGTCGATGAAGAGCAAGAGAGGAATCGAAAGATAGAGAGTGCTAAGAGTAGCACCAACCAAGAAGTCGTGACGTTGGACTATGACTTCCTCGATTCGGAGGACTTCTAATGAGTTTGATAATGTTAGCGAATCAAATGGCTGCAATAAGCAGCAGTCAGTCTAATCTCTCTTCTGGCTTCACTTCGTTGGGAAATCTGGTTAAGAGTCTTGGTGGTATGTTGAAGACGGCGTTTGGCGATGCTGCTGATTGGGCTCTTGAGAAGTGGTCTGAGTTCAAAGGCTGGGTGAACGAGCACATCATACCTATTTTACAGCCCTTCCTAGAGGCAGGTCAAGCCGTCTTCGGGGCTTTGGGTGAGGGATTCAATCTATTCGTCACAGCGGGTGCGACCATCTTCAAAGAGGTTCTCGTTCCGATATTCAATTTCCTCAAGGATTCCGCATCGATGTTCTTCAGTTTCTTCACAGGGGATTGGGAAGGGGTCATGACGAAGGCTAGTGAAATTTTCAACACCTACATACTACCGATATGGGATAATCTGGTGGAGAAGGTGACTGGAGTTACTGATTTCATAAGGGGTCTTCTAGGTGATGCTTGGGATTGGGCGGCAGGTATGTTTGAGACTCATCTGGGTGGAAAGGTAGACTGGTTGCAAGAGAAGTTCGGAAACGCCACTACTTTCCTTTCAGATACATTTGGTGGTTTCATCACAACAGCAGTGGGTTTGTGGGATAATCACTTCCAACCAAAAATCGACAAACTAAGTTCGATAAACCCATTCACAGCGTTAAGCGATGCTTTCGACAACGCTGTTACGTCAATGATGAACGCATATAATAATAATCTGAAACCTATCATGGATTTCTTGTCTGGTGGTCTAAGTGATGTAATAGATGATTTGGAGAACTTAGCGTCTACTGCCGCAGAATTGGCAGGTGGCGCTGTCGGTAAGATAGCAGGTTGGGGGAAGAGTCTTGTTGGTGGAGTCGCTGACGCCGCTAAGAGCGTCATACCCGGTGGTAGTGATGGTGACGGTGGTAGCGATGGTGAGGGTGACATTACGTATAATCAGACATTCAACATGACATTCGATGTCGGTGGCATAACCGATAGGACGGACAAGAGAGCATTGGCGACTGAGATAAGCGTTATGATACAAGAAGAGATATCGAGGAATTCTGGGAGCAACACATTCGCATGATGGGGGTGAATAGATGGCAGTGGAGAGAAACGGATATCCGATACGATTGATACAGGACAGTGGGAACGTCATCGAATTGATGGCGAATCGCATAGACATGAACGTCACTCGTAAGACTGGCGGAAAGCCCATGCCTTTCACTGGTAGTAGTAGGTACTCGATGGACCTGAATCTGAATAAGGCCATGATTACCATTCAAGGGGTATTCGTAGATGACAATATACCAACTGGTGGTAGCAGGGCTTCTACTGTAATTGACTTCTCCAAGACTGTTTCGACTAATGGTTCCAGCAGTGAGAGTTCTCTTGCTGGCCCTAAGAGCGGTGGTTGGTATGGCACTGGTTCTAATTTGCAGTATTTGTTCCAGATGGCGGCTAATACTGGAAATGAGAAGAACGACATAGAATGTGAATTAACAAAGAGGAAAGACGCTTCAGCGGGTCGATACTTCGTCCCTACTGCTGATGTCATTCGCTCATTCTGTTCGATACGTTCCTTGGTGGATGGTGAGTTGAAGTCCATTAATTTCAAGAGTGCGAATAATACTTCTACCCCTCGGACTGATACCACCGCCTATAACTCAAGTCCAAACGATGCAACCGTTAATGTCGATTTCAGTGGTAATTACGCTACTGGATATGCTGACGATTTGATAGGGGAGAATAATAGCCTCATTCCAAACCATCAACCAGCGTATTCTAAGACTTACAAAGCCTCGTGGGACCACCAAGCACCTTATGCTTACAACGATGGTACTGGCGCTAATATCCGTACTGTGAAGATGAAAGAGAGCGTCAATACCGAGATACACGTTGGGCAGATTATAGTTGGTGCTGGTATACCCACTAACACAACTGTCGTTTCAAAGACGACATACAATAATGTAGATTATATCAGACTAAGTGCAGACCCTACTTTGTCTGCTGGTAATGGGACTTCTTCGTGGGGCGATTTGTCTCTATCGCAATACAGAGGAGTGACTCCCGAAACCCTCGCTACTGGTGTAGCCGCCGCTATTAATGGGAAGTTAAGTGCTCATTTCAGCGCAGAGGTAGTGGAAGTCGAGGATGAGGATAATAACAAGATGAATGGTGGAGTGAGGATTACACAAGTGATGAATGGAAGCGTTGATGAGACGTATAGTGTGATTCCCAATGGACAATTTTTTGGTTATCTATACCCGTCCATAGAACCGTATACAGGTGGCAAATCGGACATTCAGAAGTCTGCTGGTGACAAGGTGCAGGACTTATGGGGGGTAATCAACAATAGTAGACCTGCTGATACAATACAAGCACCTACCCTGAAATGGAGTAAAATCTCTGACAATTGGAGAGACAATACTGTTGGTGAGTGGATACCCGGATTCAAATCGAGAAAGAAGGGAGATTACATCGTTGGTCTACAGTTGCCGTATAACTCGATGGTGCAGTCAAGCGATACGGGGATGTACGTACCTCGGAATTTCCTAGTTCCAGTTGGAAAGGTGAAACATGGGTTAGAAGAGGGTAGTCCACAAAGACCATTCGGCAACAAGGGTTCTGAGGAGAATAACGAGCCAGCCAATGTGGAATTCTCAAAGAGTGGTTTTACTACTGGCATACAAGGAACAGTCACGAAGTTCGATATCTCATACGATGCTGGTGAGAACGTCTACGTCTTCACCATGATATTCGCTCCGATAAACAGGATGCTCTGACATGACGGCGATAGGTGATTCCAATCACGCCTTCTTCTTCGACGGTGTCAGCGATAGCATAATCGTCCCACAAGGGAACTTCACAGACCTCGGTCACAAGAGGCCGGAGGGGGGTCATGACTCTAGGCGAATCCTCGGTAAAGTCACGCATGGCGATACTCCAGAAGAGCCTGAGCGTTCTACTTTCGTCGTGGAGAGTTGGGTGGTCCCTGACTGCGGGGGGACTATCATAGAGAGGGAGGGGCAGTTCAAACTATCAATAGGCGATGTGGACACCCCCGGTCCCGCAAAGTTCACGATACATCTCAGATACGAGGGAAAGGTACAGAAATACACCCTCTCCACTGCATCCAATGAGAAGAACAACTATGATGGAACCGTATACCCACCCTCGACTCTTGGTGGTATACATGACTCGTATAACAGATTCAACACATCCTATGACGATGCCACTGACCTGAATAGGAACCATAGGCCTCTGATTCACGTTGTCGGTGTACTTGATGACAACAAGATATCACTACACGTGAATGGTATCAAGATGGCCTCCAAATCCTTCTTGAACACATCAGAATTGACTCTACCGCCTTCTGATTCTCATATCCTGATAGGTGGTAGAGGTGGTGAGTTCAGAGGTGTGATGGAATCGATTCACATTACCAACACTCTAACTGATGGCATCTTCGATGATGCTTCCAAGGCAAATGCGGGTTCTAGCCTCCTCTATAGGTTTGAGGAACCCATAGCACCGATAGAGGAGACCTATACCTTCTCGGATACATCTTCGACGGTGATTACCATTAGCACCACTGATGCAATCGCATTGGCGAAGAAATTAATCGGCAAGGACACGGTGAGTGGGACCATAGACTTCACGACATCGCCATACAGTAGTGGTAATTATATCGTCATACAACCCGGTAGCGCTGGTAGTACCACACACCAATTGCCCCATGTCCCATTCAATCTGCTAATCAATCCGAACTCAATCAACCCAAACACTAGGAAGCCGAATGGCAAGCCCCCAGAGAGAGTCAGATTGGAGAGCATCAACACCTCCAATGGACAACTAACTATATCCAGCATACATCTTGATTTCAATGCAGCCTCCAATGGAAAGAGGGGTCTACTGCACACATCTCACACAGCGAATGTCGAGAATCACTTCGTCGTCATAGGGGCTGATTTGCTAGTCGATACAGCGACAGGCAAGCCGTATCAGCCCCCTCACTACTCATCTCAGATAATAGACAGGACAGGACAGATGGTCATCGATGAGAGTGGTATGGCTAATCATGGCTTCGTCTATTCTAGTAGGATGGCTAATACTGTGGATGATACGGACAACCCATTTGCTGTGACTTGGCCTACTGCTCTGGATGATAGATTCTCAGTCGGTCATAGCGGTAGGCACATCAAGAATCATGTCGATGGGCATTTTGCAATGAGATTCCTCCCTAATGCATCTGAGGAGATAGTGAATGTCAATTCCGATGGCTCGGCAGACATAGTGGAATTGCACTATGATACTGATTCTGGGGTAAGTAGCCAAGTCTCTATTAACGGTAAGTTGGATATCTACAGGGAGATAGAGGACTCCACAGTCATACAGGTGGTCAACTCCTCGCCAGTCACTAGCGTCTACAACTCATTCCAAGGAGTTTCAATTACAGGCACGAAGAGGCTTCTGGCTATAGGTGGTGCTGATTTCGATTTCACACCTTTTCTACTGAAAGGTCCAACACCAAAAAGAAAAGATACACCTAGTGATAAACTCAGAACGCATCATCTCAGACCATCGAAGGAAAGCAGAGTGGCACTACTACACGTTCCTGTGTTGCGCTCTACATACAACATGGCCCCTTATGTGGAGATTCACTACAATGCTATAGACCTAACAGGAGCGTCCATGAATGGTAGTAATACCAGTGTGCCTCTTCTCATGGTTGAGAAGACAGTACCTGCTTCCAATCTGGATGTGGGGAGTGGTAATTACATCTATGACATCATAGCGAGTGCGGTTGCGGTTTCTGATGGTGCTACTCTATACTCCCCCGGTGGTATGCTGAAGATAGATTCCGAGGATTCCAATAGCGTGACTCTCCAAGAGTCACATTCTCTGATTGGTGATAACAGCGAGGGGTATGACAGCGATGACTCCCTCGATGAGTCTCTGACTCCTGTGAACCACACTCCCTATGCACAGGCTGATGCCATACAGAATACGACTCCTCAGATAGTGGAAGACTCTGTTTCTCAGAAGAGTGAGCATAAATCAGTCTTCAATCTATTGACCATACAAGGCGCTTCCAACGAGGGAGTGAATATTGACATAGGGTCTACTGGTAGATTGAGTCCCGCTGTGACTCATGCTTCTCCATCGAATGGAGAATTCGACATCGGTGTATCCTCATCTTCCTCACAGATGCATGAGGTCTTCGACATCATAGACAACATAGAGTCCACGGAGAACCTCTCTGATACCATTCTGATTGTCCAACCCTCAGATAGACGTAGGACCAATCAGTTGCAACACGTTAATGGTGTTCTTTCCGAAAGCGCTGTGAAGGCCAATAGACTATCCATTCACTATCTGATGAGTCGTACTAAGATACGCTCTATGGCCGACGATGAGGATGGTGAGACTGGATATACCAAATTGGTATGTCATGGTGTCACCGAGGCACTAGGTAATTCCAGTGTGGACTTCAGAGGCAAGGGAAGCCCGGACTCTCACATAGTGAAGGAGATAGAGCCCAACTCACCAGTAGTCACAGTCACTTTGGGTGGCCCCGGACAAGGTGCTATGGACATCAATCCCACATTTGAGAAGAGCATATTGGCTCATGCGCCCTATTCGACAAGGAGAGCCTATGCATTGAACGTGGTGAAATACAACACTTCCAACGAGCGTCTCTACGTCGAGCCTCTGAACAACAACTCCTCCGATATGGCTAGTTGGGGTACATACGGGTTCCCTCGATACGGTAGGGTGTATTTCCCAACAGGGGCTAGTGCTAGGTACGAGTCTAAGACTGGTACTTATTTCGACTTCTCCTATACCGCTACTCTGGGGAGCGGTGACTTCCTCTCTGGGAATGGTGATGAGTTCACTAGCATAACTGACCTCTTGAAGATGGAAGGGTATCTCCAACAAGGCTCTAGCGGCGACACCATCATCAGTACGACCATCATGAGCGAGGCTGATTTCGGTAATCAGTCTTTGATGGAGAATGGTTCTACCGTCAATGACAGGATGTTCCAAGCAGGTAGTGATGTCACACATGACTACCAACTCAGCACGCAGTACGCTAGTACGAGGGCTCTTGTGGAGATACCATTCTTCGCCAACCAGATGTTCAGTGATGAGCGTAATGGTATAGCAGTCGGACCAGACAACTCATTCAAGATACATCTAGATGCAACCATGACCGCACATAGTTGGAATCCTAATCCAGTAGGCAGGAGGATGAAGGAAGTCGGACAGATAGACCGTGAGGTGGACTCTGCGTATGGGAACAGCATAAGGAAGAAGACCTACAAGGATTCCACGACTGTGACTTCTTTCTACGCACCCACACCTCCCTATACTGATGGTAAGATAAGAGTCGTAGATGCTAGTATCTTTCCAGATGTAAGTACAACCGCTGACGAATACAAGGGGTCTGATGGGTATGTGAGATATAGAAGGGCATTTCTTCCGAATGGAGAGTGGTGCTACTATAATGCTGTGAATACAATCACTAATCCCGGTATCGGTGGTGTTCCGTCATATTCAGACCATTACATCAGTATTCCTTCTCTTGGGAAATACGCATATTCAAAGAATTTCTTCTCTTCCATTAAAGCAGGTTCGACTATTTCACTCTCTTCTCCTACCCCTCAGAGAGAACTGAAGAAGGTAGGGTCTGACGCTTACACCCCATCTGCTGATTACGAAGGGAGGGGAGAATACTACTACGACTCCTCTAGCGTCAAGACTCAAGGTGGTAATGTCGATTACGGCCTCAGACAATACGTGAGCGCCATAGAACTCAAGGCTGGACCGGAGACCAACCCCCATGCACGTACCATAGAACCCAAGAGGGCTTCTGGGACTATCGTCAGCGTACAGGAGGTGATGAGCCAGAATCATCTGGATGGTAGCGTAGAACTGAAGACTTGGTCTATCACACTATCAGATGAGGACGCTAAGAAATTCCCACATTACAATCAACCTTCTAACTCTGGGGGTACATCGATACCCATTAGGGATATAGGTTCCTCCAGCGTTCTAAAGAGTGACCTGTTGTATGAAGCACAGATAGGAACACCAGATGGGAGCAAGAGAGCCCAATATTGGGGTTTCGTTTCTGATGCCTCTGTCGATGGCACTCAAGTCGTAGATGAGAACGCCATCACCATCGTGACCTACAAGGACTCGTCTGGTAATGCTATAACACCAGCCGCTGGTGAGACCATAACCCTCACTAGGAAATGCAGACAGATACTCTCCAAGGGTACTGACATTCTGATGGGCGCTAATCCGAATAACGCATTGTGGAAAGAGATGGCTAATAGCACTAAGACTGGTTATAGCATCACTCAGAATAACAGTAGTTCAACCGTGATAGGAGTCACACCCAGTGCTGGGTATCTTCTTGGAAGCAATTTCGATGGTTTGAATGTGAGAAAGGGTGACACCGTGTATGAAGTCACTAGTAACGATTGGCGTAAACTAGGTGTTGTTTCGCACATAGAGGAGTACGGAAGTGGAGTGCGAGATGTGACTCTGACCACCAGCACGACTACAGCAGGTGGTACGCTTGCAGTCGCTGTACCAGACTATGAGGACTTAGAAGCCGTACTCAATACGCAGTGGATGAACCCCTACGCTGGTGGTGGTTTGAGAGATGGGGATACCATATGGGCCAATATGTCCTACAACAACCCGCACGCAGTGGAGGGACTGTTCTTCAAGAGCAGAGGTGTGTTGAACGAGTCACAGGTATGGAAGGGATTCAACGGCGGAACGGGGTCATTGGATGCTGTGAATCCTAGAGACAGCATACCACTTGAGAACTTCTTGATTGGAAAGGACTGCGTAGAGACAGCGCGAAATCTGGTTCAGCACATCAACAAGACGATAGAGGAGAATTACAAGGCTTTGGGACTCACAGCCTCTCAAGCCCCAACGGTGGCTTATGTAGACCCGTATTTGGCTAAAAAAGGCCATGCTAGGGTTCTTCTCTATGATGTAGCGCATGATAGGGAGTTCATCGCTTTGCAGGATTTGCATATGCAGGTGCAAACCAGTCCCAAGGCCACTGAGATTGGATGGCCTAAGAATGTGTATCGTCACAGAAGTAGAGATTTAGTCCGAGGGATACATGACATAGTGGCAGATGACAACGGTGGAGCGCCTCATCCTCTCACCACTCAGATTGATGTCGCTAATGGCTATCCGTCTCAGAATCGATACATCAGAAGCACCCAGCAGTCCAAGTTCATAGAGAGCGCTTATGCTCATGATATAGCGAACAGGCATCACTTACCAGAGGATTACAGCGCTACTAATCTGAAGGTTAGGAGATTAAAGGAAAGTACAATCATTTTCGGAAAGTCACATGGGCATATTTCCCATTCCAATTTCACTCTGAATGGAAAGAATGACGAAGAATGGTATATCGGAAGTGGACTCACGCCGAGGACTGATGAGCGTGTCGTCAGTAGGAATTTCGCTTCATTGTACCACCCTCTCAGTAGACATAACTACAATGTCAGTTCTTTCGTGCTTTCTCTCACTAAGGACAGACTTAACGACAGTGGTACTTACAGTTTGAAAGAGTTAGGGACGACTTTCGATACTCCAGATGGTACGAGAGTGATACCAGCGTTCCTCAGTTTGAAGGGAATAAGGAGTTCCACCTTGGATTTGGCGTCACATGAGGAGGCTAGATTACAGCATCTACCCCAATGGAAGGACATGGATTTCGTGAGGAGACTCACAGTCGATGCCGGAGAGATAGGGCAGAAGGAAGGAGTAGTGAATGTCCTCAGCGGAGTGCAGGAGATAGTGAGGGTCATCAACCAGTATGCCGCATTGAATGGTCGTTTGAAGAACGGCTCGGCTCATGACCCCTCTCCATTCTGGGACAAGGACAATGGTGACAAGGGGACTCACATGGGATATCTCAGAGCACACATAGGCAGAGAGGTACAGGACTTAGATGGTAATAGGGGATACACCGTTGTCATACACAGCACTGTTCCGGGTGCTTCTGGCAGGAACTTCTGTGTCTGGTTGGACAACAGCAAGGGACAGTCTCTCTATCAACCCAAGTTCCTCATCGGTCATGGTGGGAGATGGCGGAACTTCTGGGCGCTACCGGAGGAGGCAGAGGGTGAGAATATGCATCCCGCACCAATGCCTCTGAACAAGCATGGGAGACCCTTCGCACCGATAACCACATTACAACAGTATATCCATGCTAGTGAGAGCGGAGAGGATGTCAAGAGTCCGAATGATTTCGGAACCAGTGAATATGGTGCATTGAGGAGGATGTCGGAATACTCATCCGGTCAGTCTCATAATACCGATGCTCTAGAGTCATTGGATATGCAAGGTGCTTCATCAACTCTAGTCAAGGGTCTACGAGTGGGGAAGAAGGCTACCGCACGAGTGAACTTCGGTGGTCTAGTGGCTACTGGTATTCCGGGTTGGGCTCCTAATGCTGGACGTTTCGGCTTCGGCAATGATGGTGATGGTGATTTCGATAATAGATATGGACCCTCAACAATAAGCACCTATTCATCCTATGTCAAAGCGAAGGATAAGTCCAATGTGGGTGGTGGCGACATATATGGTATGCAATTTGAGGACCACCTTGGTGCGAAGCATGGACTTCGCTACATCTACAAGAAGGCAGGTGACTCTTTCTCCAATGAGAACACCTCTCTCCCTAGTACCATAGAGAATGAGATTTGTGTATTCATAGATGATTCTGATGTGTCTCTAGGCGGTTTCACCATTGGGAACAATATGAGTGGAACTGGCGACTCTACAAGCCTTCTCTCTAATGATAAAAGGTCGGTTATAATAGGAGATTCATCAAGAGTAGATGACACTTACAGGGGTAATCTATGGAATTGCAAGAGTACCGTCAATATGACTGTGGGGGCTACCTTGGCTCTAAGTGGTAGTGCCTTGACAGTCACTCTACTGGAACCATACGCATCTAAGACTCATGATGACAAGTTGGGTTATCTAGGCTTTCCGAAGGGAGAGGGGATGATGCAGATAACTCAGTCTTATGATACGACAGGTAATAGGAAGTTAGGAGAGACCCTCTATTACGAGAGGAGGGAAGGGAACGCATTCTATGGTGTCACTGGACTCTCAGCGGTCACTAATAGTACCAAGTATCAGATATCACCGTCGCTCAATTGGACTTCTCTCGTCACAGATGAACTGATGGCCGCTATCACAGCCGCCGCAATCAATGCCACTGACATAAACACAGAGAAGGGACATATCTTCGATTGCAGGGATATGTATGCCACCGATGGTAGGACATTCGGGGAATGGGGCGTGGCTAAGGAAGCCATCGTAATCAAGGCTTACAATCCCGACAACAACGTGATTCCCCTCTCCTCTAGATTCCAAGCCTCCTTGTTCAAGGACTTGGGTATCCATGCGGCACATCTTGAGTTCGGTGAGATAGACAGGGCTAATTTCGCTAGTGGTGTTTGGGACTTCAGTTATGGTAGCAGTCGAGCCTTCTCAGACGCCGATATAGATTCCAGCAAGCAACTCGATTGTGGTTATATTCCGTATACCGTGTTGCAGATTACGACTAAGGCGTCCGGCTCAAACGCCAACACAGTCACGCCTAATCTCATAGATTCCAACAATGCCATAGTCGATACATCACAATGGCGGAAGAACCTACAGGGAGAGGGATTCACCAGTTTCCCCGGAGACCACATACTTCCCATGATAGACAATCCACTGGCTATCGTAGACGACACTTATTGGTCTCAAGTGAGTTTGGCTATAACCAATCTACCATACTTCAAGGGAGACACGACAATCACCATGACAAGCACATCTGGTCTCAACATAGGTGATTGGGTTGCTACGAAGGATGTTCTGATTGGCAAGATAAAGACCGTGAATACCAATGATATAGTGTTGGAGGGAGGTCTACTAAATGACATTCTAGAAAAAAGCCCTGTAGACAATAGCATCCCTAGAGTGTATTTCAGAAAGAGTGAGAATCATGAATCTAGAACAGAATGGCCCAGACAGATAAGACTCAAACAACCTATGTGGAATCTCAGAGCACCGCCAGATACCAATGGTGCTATGACTAGTGCAATGGGATATCAATGGGGAGCGTATCAAAGAGAGGGGAGTGGTTTCACCAACACTTCTGGTACAACCACTAACCATACTACTGAAACAATCCAAGGCATAGGTAGTGGATTGACTGTGAATATTACATGGGCATCTAGTGGGACTGCTTCCTCTATAGTAGTTGGAAATAACGCTGGAAGCGGATATCAAACAGGGGATGTATTCGATATTAGATTACCCGGAGGTGGTGGTTTTTCCGGTACTGCTACGTATATCAGAAGCGTAACAATAGGTGGAATATCCGCCGGAAGCGATTACTTCAGAGGTTATCTCAATGATGGTACTTCCATCATGATGAAAGCGGAAGGGAGCACTGATGCTAAGAAACTCACAACCGATATAGCCACTAGTGACAACTGGCCTGTGATACCACCTCTACTATACGATGAAGTCATCATCTCAAGATTCGCAGACATAGAGAGGTCAAGGGATTTCGCTGGTCTTCGTTCTCTTGGTAGCGTCTTCTCCGAGCCGATAGTCTACTTCAAGGGAGGCAAGGACAGCGAGGACCACTCTGTTCCTCTATTCTTCGGTGGTGGCTTCAGCGGGGCCATACTGGATATCAACGACGGTACGAGCAATGACTACTCATCGTTCTACACCCATCCGTATGCTAACGGGCCAACTGGTTCAGCGGGTATACAGAATGCGAATGAGATACTATCGAGTCATGCTATGATTGATTGCAACGCTGTGATGGCTTTCTTCCCCGGTACACCACTATGCAATCAGCATAGGGCGAGCAACACCTCGCCCTTCTTCAACAAGGACAATATGCTCACTACCGATTTGGATAGAGGTGTTACGGCTTACTCTAATGGGGTAGTGAAGGCAAAGCCCATTCCCCTAGTCATGAGGTTCGCTCATCCTACAGCCAGATACCAAGACCATAGGGACGGCACTGATAGCAAGACGACTTATCTCATCTTCGGACCCGGACAGGCTTTCCCGTTCACGAGAGAAATTGCTGATAATACCCATACCAATCACAATACGAATGAGCCATGTTCTGGAAAGGTAATCACCAGTGGTAGCACTTGGGCTTCCGTACCTAGATTCACTAACCAAGGAAGAATGCAATTCCCTAGTCAGATAACGAATAAATTCGGAGAGTATCTACCGAGCACCTCTGCATATTATCACGCTCGTTCGGGCAATCATTGGAAGATGGTGACGAATTGGGAGACTCCCGCTGGATTTTGCGATTTCAGAATCTCACAGCAAAGACCCGCACATGGTAGGATGTATGGTCAGAGGATGACGGGTGAGACATCATTCCATGCTAGTAGAAGGGACATCCATCCGATGAGTCATTGCAACTTCGTTGGCTTTGGTATAGCGATGGCCGCTGATATGGTATTCCATATGGATGGTGGATTCCATGCTGGAGGCAGTTGGATGGACGACCAGATAACATTCAATCCCAAGCATCCTAAGAAGGACACTAGGATAACAGGAGGTAACTCCTCCTCACAATGGGAGAGGAACGACCAGATACACCCTACGTCATTCAGAGTCGCTGGACCTCTATTGGGGACATTACAGAATTATGTGGGAAGTAGTACCAATCTCTCGATAGCCAATACCAAGATGGAGTATATCGTCGTGGATGCGACTCGCTGTCAGAACGGCGAGGAACTCGCTACGGTGCTAGGAGCGGCCATCAACGCCTTCCCCGGTGCTGGTGCGCTCAAGGCTCTGGGAGGCACTCATATGCCTTCCATGGGTAATGCGATGAGACAGGACAGATACGGTTGGATTGATTTGGGAGCAGTCGGGACATACGTTCACAACGCACATCCTCGGTATGTCGAATCAGCCACGAATAGCAGTCAGACGGAATTGGAGCAGATACCCGCTTGCGGTTGGTTGAGGGCAAATATAGATACCAGCGACAGCAGTATCGATGACCCGACATATGCACCATACCACTCAAGAGACGTAATCAAGACTGGTAGCGATTGGAAGATAAGATTCTACCTAGCACCCAACAGGAAGCAAGGGGCGGCGAAGTTTGAGCAAGTGTCTGATGGTGCTAGTGTCACAAGTGTCGATGACAAACTCTTCGTGTGGGCGAAAGCAGGTACTATACGCTTCAACAACGAAGACACAGCCGCAAGAGACCATATGTGCCAAGCGCACTTCTCCGGTATAGTCGATGCTGTAGATAGGACTAAGCCAATTGGCGCAATAGGTTGGCATGGGGAACGCTATTCATATTTAAACAGCGTAAAGACCGAAAATGCCTACGCCGCTGGTCTTGGCGCTTATCATCAGTGCCTCGCTTTCAGCCCATACGGTACTGCTGGAACCGTGATGAGCACATACGGGAATATGCCCGTCATCAATCCGATGTATAACAGCCCAGAAAGCGCACCTACTCTAGATGGTTATCACACTAGTGTCGCTAACATCGAAGGTGATTTAGCGTATCTTCCCACCGGCTTCACGATGGCGGCTGAAAGCAGAACTGGTACTTTCTCCTTCAGAGACACCGAGGACACAGGTGGCGGTGAGTTCTCAGCAGACCCTGTGAACTACAAATACAAAGTCAGCACAGCCGCTGTGACGAACAACGGAGAGCCACCAGAGGAACTGACATCACCACAGGGAGTCTTCACCAGCGCATTCCTAGTCGTGGCACACGAATCAGAGAGCGCTCTAGTAGCCAAGTTCGATAGAGATGGTATAACTGCCACTGGT
>Ga0208158_1000490_pt1 | contig 14071 bp, 9 predicted proteins | sample 8_EtaG_FD_184081 | JGI IMG/M metagenome (GOLD analysis project Ga0208158, IMG submission 184081) | Marine viral communities from the Subarctic Pacific Ocean - 8_ETSP_OMZ_AT15162 metaG (SPAdes) (version 2) | ecosystem: Environmental > Aquatic > Marine > Oceanic | place: Pacific Ocean | collected...
GCTGTAGCTCCACCAGCTCCAGTCCCTGCTTGTGCGGCTAGGTCTTGACTTGCAGCTAAAGATTGATCAGCCTCTCTTGCTGCCATTTCAGCCCCAGCTGTAGAAACCTGGAGGTTAGACATTGTATTAGTTAAACCAGTTGCAGCCCCTCTTTGTAACCCGCCTATATTAGTTTGTCCAGCGCTATATCCTCTACTTGTATATCCTTCTCCCGTATACCCTTGTGCTTGATACCCTTTAGCTCGCCCTAGTTTACTTCCTTTCATTTGAGCCGGATCACCTAATAATGTAGGATCTCCCGCTAATACAGCCCCGCCTAATGTAGGGGAAACTGCTTTTTCTATTTCGTAGTCTTGAGCTTCTAAATCTTCAAAAGTATTAGTAAACTCAAACTCTTCCATTTTCTTTATAGCTTCATCCATTTCAGCTTGGGTTTCTCGCTCATTAGCTTTTAGCGCATTAACCCCTTTAGAAGCCATAGCTGTTTTAGCAAGTCCCACTCCAACACCAACAGTGGCGACAACAGCAGCTACTCCAAAGCTACCATATACTAAATTATCAGCAGCGGATTCTATAGCAAATAACGAGGTATCTTGTAAAATTTGTAAAATTAAAAACATTTTATATATATGTTAAATAGTTATTTTAAAGCAACAGCGGGATCTGAAAAATCCTCAGCTATTACATCTTTGGTTACTTCTTCGACGGTAGTTTTATTAGTTGCATGCACTGTAATGAACACAGTATCTTCATGTGTATAAATAATCCTTTTAGTGCCTGGTAAGGTAATACCATAATAAGGGGCTACTATATCTTTTTTACCATCTTCAGACATAATAGATAGTTTACCGCTTAATACAAAATAGGGGTGTTTCTTTTTATGTATTTTTGTGGTTATTAATTGGCCAGCTGGCATAAAAATTTCTCTTATATATTGGCCATCACAGAATGTGTGTTTTAAAGTATTTTTTTCATCAAATGCGGCCCCGGTTATAGAACTAGGGTGATCTAGCATTTTTTGTTCAATTTCCATGCATTTATCTCTAAAATCTTGTTTAGATAAAAACATAGGTTCTTTTTTATTTAATTTCATTTAATATATTAATTTAACTAGAAGAATATACCGCTAAAGATCCTACAGAAAATAACTCTGTTTTAGTTCCCGCGTTTGCGGCCGGTAAAACTAATTTAGTTATTGCGTAGGCTCCTTTTACACCCCCAACTAATTTAGTTGCATCTGCTACAACAGCCCCATTAGAAACTTTATATGTAGTTTCTTCTGAGACTATTGGTGCAAAATATTTACCTTCTTTTTTTTGAAAAGGAAAGTTTATTATACTCATTATGTTTCTCTTTGTTGTTCTATTGTAATAGTAGTCGACGTTAACCCAGTTATTCTGCTCCCTCCATAAGTTAAAGTTATAGTACCTGTTCTGGTAATAGGGTCAGGAGGATTGCCAATAGGATAATCATCTACATTTATAAAGAATGGTGTTTCTGGAGCTAAACCTGTAATTGTAGAACCTGTTGGTGTTGAAGTTTCTCCCACTTTTATCCATGAATCATTCGATGTTACATCTAATATTACATTCGGTTCAGTTGCCCAAAACCCTGAGGTGGCTGTAGAATATGACGGATTATTTTGCCAAGCAAAATCAGGGGGCTTATTAGCAGCTACTGCCCCTAATGTTGCCGCTACTATAGGGCTAGTATTTATAGTTCCTGTGGCTGTTTGGTTAGTTGTAAATACATCTAATAATACAGATATACTCGCGCCCGCGCCATCAGCATTAACATTTTTAGTTATAGTATTAGCTGGCGTGAAAACTACGTTATCCAAACTGCTATTAGTTATAGTTTGTGTATTACTTATTCCCGCAACATCCCATACCACTGTGGCTGTTCTACCTGAAGTGCCATCAAATGGACCCCAAAAATAACCTTGGTTTAATCCAGGAGATTCTGTAGGTAAGTCAAGTGCTGCCCCTGTAGTTCCGGCTCCAGTTAATCCTGCCCACCCTAATATAGGTTTTAGAGTTGCCGCTCCTGTTAAATTAATCTCTCCAGATGTTGCTACTGTAGGTACAGTTACATCCATACTATAATCTACTAAATTTTGATTACCACTATTTCTAGTAGCTGTTGGAGTTTGCGGATTAGTAGCCGCTGGCATATTTGAAATATCAACTGTTATAGTACTTGATGATATAGGATTAACAGGATCTGGAATATAATAATCTGCTCCAGGTGTTAACACCCACGTTAAAGTTGAAGCCCCTGCTGTACTTCTAGAAATTGAAGCCGGCGCTAAATCTGTATTACTTACAGCGTCATCAATATTAACAATTAATAATGCCACGCTATATGCAAAGGATGCACCAACCCCGCTTATTGCAACTGTTTTAGTACTATTTGCAGTTCCTGAGTTAGCGGTTATAACAAATACTAAATTACCATCAGTTATAGATGATGGGCTAATAACACTCACTCCCGCAGGAGGCGTTAATATTATATCATTAGTTGCTGTAAATTGATAGTCAGAACTAATTGGACTAAAGGTAGCAACCCATTGAATTACTTGATTTGCTTTAGCGCAAATTGAACTTTCCCCAGTTACTACACTATTTGGGCCGCTTCCAGAAAACTTTAAAGTAGTATTATAAGAAGTTGCGGCAGTAGGCACAGTACCAAGATTGCTTATATCTGTTTCTATATATTCTATTTCCCATCCATCAGTTCCTTCATATTGTATATTATTAAATGTTTTTATTGTTGATGGATTATCATTAAATATTGGAACAATAAAAGATTCATTCGCACTAGATCCATAAAAACTATTTCTAACTACATTAGGTGAATTATGCTGCCATAAATTACCATTATTAAAAGAATAAAATGTATTGTTAAGACTTATAGCTTTTTCAGGATTATAAGATTTAAAAGTACTCCATGCGGACAATGACTCATCAAATGACAAAGTTAAATAATTACTAGAGGCTGTGGCCACATTCGTATCATCATTACTGTCATAACATTCTCCAATTAAAGTAATAGTGTATTGAGCATGATATTCATCATAACACCCCACTGCTGACGAAGCACTTTTTAAAGCATCTCTAAAAAAATCCGCCATTCCGTTTCCTGAAATTTCAACTATTTGATTTCCTGCTAATCTTAGTATTACGCCATTGTTTTTATCCGCAAAGTATTGAGCAACCCCATAATGTGCAAATGATTCAGGATTTAAAGATATACCATATTCACCATTAATTGGAGCTATAGTTCCTAAAAATTGTGTATTACTAGTTACAGGAATATTACCTCCTTCAGCTGAATATATAAAATCTTTGTTTATTGGTGAAAAAGAAACTTTATTTTCTTGGAAGATATTTATAGCCGTATCATTAGCATGTAACTTTTGTATAGATCCATTCCTTGGATCTAATGACACCGTTAAACCACCTTCAGACTCATTAAATTGATTTATATAATTAATACCAGTTCTAGAGTTAAACAAACCACTAGAATGTATTAAAGTATTAAACCGTAGCTCTTCAGCAAAATTTTCTTGTACTACATAAGCTCTAACCCCATAATCAAAAGCTGTTTCATTATAACCTGCTCGCAGTCTATTTACTTCTATATGTGTGCCTGTGGTTATTGTTAATAAATAACAGTTAAAAAAGTCAATATTTATAGCGGTTGTAGTTAAATCATCAATTAGTCCGCTTGTTGCTGTTTCATAAAATATATCCAAATCTGATTCTACCGGAGTTGTTTCATAAACACATAACCCGGAAGTAACAGCACCTGTAGAAACTAATGCTGTCCCTGCTGGATTTGCAATAGACTGTACTATTGTAGAATTTGAACCTGTTTGATTGGCAGCATTTAGATATTTAGGGAAAACAGATATATCGCATGGCGATATTGAAGTTCCTGTACTTGGGGGAATAACTGCTGTTTGATCTCTTGGTATTTTATTTATACTATCACCTAATCTTGCTACTGTATTTTGGCTAGTAACTAATGATATCCAATTATAATATTCTTGTTCTCTTTGTTTTATAACCACCCTATAAGAATAGGCCCAACCTAAAGCTTTTAAAGCATCTATTTGGGTTTGAGAAAATGCAATTCTTAAAGCATTGAATGCGTCAGTAGAATTAGCATCACCGGTCTTTGGGTCTACATAGATAGAATCTCCTCCTGAATTAGATAATATAACAGGAGTTTGTCTTCCAAATTTATCTGCTAGCACAATACCTATTTGATAAGTTCTTCTTGATTTAACTGATAAATAAGGTATTCTAGCATTTCTTGCAGCAGCTTCTCCAGTATTACTTACATTAAAACTTATATCTGGAACATTATAATTTTGTAAAAAATTACCATATACTATTCTTCCACCTGCTAATTCTTGGGTTTTAGCTACCCTAGGAACTGCATCATATACTCTAGTTAATTGATCAGGCGGAAGTGTTCTAAATGGATCTTGTGATTCATAAAAGAAGTTAACTAAAGTAGCTGTAGTAGTAACAGGCTTACTTTCAACTACATATAAAGTTGTAGAACCTGTTTCTTTATAAATTAATTCAGCTTCCACAATTCCATATCCTGTTGGAGTAGGCACTTGTAATTGAACAGCTTTTATAGCATTTATAAAAGTTTCAATTTCACCAAAGTCACCTGTATTTGTGCTAATAGTATCAACATTATTTAACCTAGAAAACATTGTGGTGGTAAATGGTGCTAATAAACTATATTCTCCATCTTCAAATTTCCATCTATATGAAAACCTAATCATTTTGTTTTCTAAAAAGTTAGATGTAATGGATTGGCCTTGTTCGTCTGTTGTACCAATACTTAATACCGTAGGTGAATCATATGGTGCAAACTTAGCTACAGAAGCAACATCATCTAATGATGTTAAATTTGTATAATAAGCTGCATCATTTCTAGCTTTTTCAACATTTATTTTTCTTGGACAATTTCTATTGTCAGTCCAAAACAATAAATTATCTACTAAATTTATACCATTAATTGGGAAATCTTGATGAAAATTTAAATCACTTCTAGTAATTAATGTCCTTAATTGATTATTTATTTGACTAAATTCATAAATAGCATGAGTACCTGTGTTTGTTTTATTAGTGCTATTGTTAGTAGTTGTAAAAAAATATACTCTTTCTGTAAAACTATCCCTAAATACACCTATGCATTTAGCGCCTGCTGTATTTATATCTCCAATTAACTCGTTTCCTAGAATATTTTCTACAGCGCCCATATCAGCACTTTCAGATTTGCCTATATTAACATTTAGCGCTTCTCGGTATTGCCCCGGAGGTACTAGTCTATCATCTAAATCACGGTTCATACCACCGCCATTAAATGTTCTTTTAATTATTGGCATAAAATTCTATTAATGTTTAATCCATTTTGATTTTCCTCTAAATACTTGTGATATTTCTGGAAGTTTCATATTAGATAATCTTATTTTAGCATTTCTCATTTTAGCATAAGCTTCTTTTTTATACAAAGGTACTCCTGGCGCTGCAGATGGGCGTAATTTTGCTAAATTATAAAGCATAAAAGCCATAACTGCATCTTCAGCTAATTTAGGTACAAATACATTAGAAAAATCTCCATTATCACCTAATCCATCAGAAATATATCTTAAAGTAATAATATCATCAGCTTTAAATCCAGAGCTAAAATAAACTTGGCCTGCATTAAGATCCAACACAAAAGTTCCGTTCATATTAGCAAATTCCGGAATTGTTCCATAACGTTGTCCCCACCAACCCATAACACTTTCTGGGCCATAAATACTATTATAATATCCAATATAATAACTTGCTAATTCATCAACTGTTAAAAGTGAAATTGCTTTTTGATATCTATCTAATGTTTCAGATTCTTCTGCCCATAACACTTCTCCAGTTTGATCATATAGATACTTGTAATCATCATCTTGAGCAATACCTCTAGTTGGTTTTGTTGCTTGAGAAGGTAATATAGGTCTCATATTACCAAATTTATCTGTATAAGAAAAACTTACATAATTAACAAAGTCTGAAGGTAATGACATCTGTAATGTAGCGCTTAGTTGCATTTCAATAGTCTTATTAGAATAAAAAACATCATAACTAAACTCTTGCACTGCGCGCTGAGCCCAAAAAGCCACTTCATATCTAGGAACTTTAGTTAAAGCTTTACCGTCGCCAATATAAGAAATCATGAAATTATTAATAATATCATTTATATTAGTTCTTCTATAAGATCCTGGTATCTCTGTACCATTACCTCCGTCTAAAGCGGAGTAATTATCTACGTCTAAAGGTCTTCTTGATATTGCCATTATTGTTCAGTTGTTGTAAGTTCTTGTTCTTTTGCTATTCCAAATTGAGCTACATCAGCTTGTTTTATAACCACACCAGCATAACTTAATATTCTTACTATTAGTTCAGATTGTTCTGAAGCGTCTAATTCAAAATTATAAGATTTAGCCGGTGTACTATAATTATCAGTAGCTGGATCAAATTGTGTAGGATCATAAATAGGCTCATTAGGTATACCAGAAGCTATTTGAGCAGGTGTTGGCATTACATAACCCCATTTAGGTTGTACTGGTTTAGATAAATAATCTACTGTTACTCCGGTAGTTATAGAACTTGGATATACCCTAACACCTGTTGAAGTTAAAGTATAAACAGGCTGTGTAGCTACAGGATAAGTTAAAGGAGATAAATTTATATATTTAATCTCTTCGTTAGAGGCGTTGTCAGCAACAACATCATTTACATTAACTACCCCTAATTTATAAAAATCAGTAGGGTAAGTAAATTCATTGCCATTTTTAGTTAATGAAGTATTTTTATAAAGTGCAACAATTTTTTGAGATGATGTTAATGTAGGATTTGAAAAATCACTTTCTACATTAGTTCCGCCTGTCTGCATTTCATAAGCCATTTGTTTCATAAAATAACCAGCAAATATTGCCTCTTGAGCTTGGGTAGCTAAGCTATTAAACTCCTCAGGTGTTATATAGCCTCTATTGTCTTTGTTAGTAATAACAAGAACAGCGTTATATACAGTATTTATATTTACCATTTATTTATTTTTAATATTAATTAGGTAATATAGGGCAATCTCTCGCCCTATATTGATTTTATTAAGCTAATTTTTTAGCAATAGATTTCATTAAATCTAAGCCTTCATCAGTCTTAAAATATTGTGCTAATGCCCCATAAGGATGTTGATCAAATGGCACTGTCATAATTTTTTTACCATTAGCAAATTTAAATACAGTATTATCATCTGTAAGTTTAATTATATTTGCTTCAACAGCTCTATTAGCTAAGTTTCTTAATTGAAGATCATCATCTTGACTTAATTCGATAAATAATTTAGGGTTCCCTTTAGCAAAATTATAAGCATCTCTTTTTAATTCTTTAGATGATAATTGTCCAACACTACTTCCTAACTCAGTACGCATTATAGCTTCTAAGTGACTAATATCTAATTCTTGTACTAGATTTAAAGCTTTTAATTCATACTCAATCCAATCAATTTCATCTTTTGCTTCTTTAGCTGTATCTACTTCTTCCCATAAATTACCATTTCCTAAAGGGTGATATATAGACATTAACTTTTGTAGATTTTGTTTATTCCTAGGAACGAATAAAACGCCATCTTCAAACATTACATGTTCTAATAAAGCTGGCCCTTTTTGTTCATCTATAAAAAGACTTGGATGATTAGATGTTAATCTTAATTCTCTAGTTGCACCTGTTTCTTCGTCAAACCATAATAATGGTTTTCTAGGTGTATTCCTTGTTTGGATAGACCAAGTGATAGGAGCTCTACCATTTGTTAATATATAAGTTCTATCTTTAATTTCCCAACTTTTTTCTCTAGGTGAAACGTTTGGGATTTTCTTTGTTTTTGTTGTCATAATAAAATAATATAAAATAAGAACACTAGGCCCCGAAGGGCCCGTATCCTATGTTAGTAAAAATTACGCGTCTTTGAATAATACAAAATTATTAGCCGCTTGTGTAATAAGACATCTTTCACTTAAGTAATTGATTCTCATTTCATCAACGTCAGTTGTAACAGCTCCACCTACAGATCCAGTGATCCAAGATTTATTTTTTCTGTTATCAACTTCAGAAGCTCTGTATCGAACATGTAAGAAAGGTCTTTTAATATTTTGACCTAGTTGTTGATCGTATACAGTTGAAGTACCTGCAGGAATTAAAACTCCTTCAACGTCTCCAAAACCACCTCTTGTTGACCAATCATTAAGATATTTCCAGTCAGTTTTATAGAAGTCATAAGAACCTCTTCTGTAACCAGTAAATCCTAAATTAAGTGCCATATCCTCACTGTTATTAAATACTCCAAAAGAAGTACCACCAGCATAAGCTCCATTTTGTTGAGCTAGGATATCATCAATTTCTAAAGAAAGGTTTCTATTTAAGAAAAGCATATTTTCTTCGATAGCCCCTTGCTTGTCTAATTGTTTAAGTACAGCATCAAAGTCAGTAAGCGCACCACCACCAGCAGCTTGTGCTCCAAATCCAGAATATACATTTCCTCTTGCTTCTAAAGATGCGAAGAAACCTTCAGTACCTTTAGCAGTTTGAGTTGATCCATATCCTAAAACAGCACCAGTACCGTTTTGTAAAACACCTTCAACCATAGACATTTCTAAATAGTCTTCCCAACGAAGTCTATTTTCATGTTCTGATTTCATGTACCATAAATATCCATTAGCTCCATTTTCAGAAGTAACTTCAATCCAACCGATCTGAGCAGTGTCAGAACCATTGATAGAATAATTTTCTTTTAAGATAATTGGTGAATTAGAAAAAGTAGCGTAGCTAGGATCAAGTTTGCCAGTGAAGTTTGAAGTTCCTTTTGCAAATTCAGATCCGTAAGCTATTACTGTAAATTTATCGCCAGCAGCAACTGCAGGTGTTCCTGTGTAACTTTTGATAGAAAAGTGTTGTGCTGATACGAATGTTACTATACCTTTAACTACAGCCGCTCCTGCTGCACCAACATTACCTGTAGCTGCTTCTTTTTGGATCATAACTGTTTGACCAATTCTGAAGTTAACTTCGGTAGTTGCTTGAGTAGTTGAACCTAAGCTTGAAGGTTGGTTAGCTGGATTAACATAATAGTGCTGAGTTACACCTCCTGCTGTACTTGCGTTGGCAGTAGAAGCTGTTGTAGCAGCATTATTAGCTACGTGTAAAGCTTGTGTATATCTAGTATGTAATCTTCCTTGTTCAGTCCAAATTATTTGGTCAGACGCAGAAGGCATTTCTGCTGATACCATACGAAGGAAAGCACCGATAGTTCTATTTCCATATCGTTCTACTTCTTTTTCGTATACATCAGGTAAAAATTGTTGTCCCCATTGTGCAAAATTTGTATCTGTGAAATTTATATAATTCCCAGCATACATATTTTTAGTTTGGGTTGGTTGTAAAGGGGCCGGAACCCCAGCTGTAAAAGCCATGTTGTTTTGATTTTAAGTTGTTATTATTTCCATTTAATTCGCAACTTATTAGGGTTATCATCATTAGATGAAATAGCGCGTATACCAGAAGTATTAGTTTGTGGTATAGTAGCATTATCTGATCTAGGATCCATCTTTATATTTTTAGCTTGTTTAGCACTTTCTCTAATAGCATCGGCACGGCCTTGCTCATAAAAGTGGCTAGCTAGTTTATCTGCGTTTTGTGCAGCAAATAAAGACTTATGATAAAAAGCAGGATCTTTTACTGCCCCTTTATCATTTAAATGCGTATTTACCCAATTAGCAAGAGAATATTGAAATTCTTTTACTTTTTGAGGATTATCAACTTTATAACGGTATTTATTTTCTCCGACCTTAAAATCAAAACCTTTGAAATTATCATTAAAAACTTTATCCGTTTCTTTTTTAAAATAATCTAATCTTTCGTCGCTCCCTTTTCGTTGCTCTTTGTAACCATTATAAAACTCTATTGCTTCCGTTTGTTCAGGGGTTAAAGTACTTTGCTTTCTTAACTTAAGATCTGCATAATACTTTTCCTTATTAGAATTAAAGTAATTTTGAGCGTTAAATAGTTCCTCTTTAAAAGCTAATTGCTTAGCTTTTATTTCTTGCGGATCATCCGCTTCCCCATCATATGCAAAATTTTTATTAAATAAAAAATCAATATCTTGCGCGTCTAGATGAGGTTTTGTTTTTGAGTAGTATTCTCTTAATAAGCTAATATTATCCATTTTAGATACATCACGATTAAGATTCACATAATCTTCAATAGTACCGCCTGTATCTTCTAAAAATTTAACTAGTTTATCAACATTCTCTGGAAGATTTTTAGGGTCTTCCTTAATTTCTTCTTTTTGTAAAGTAGGAGATTCTTTTTTAGTTTTCTCTTCTTTTACATCTTGTTTAGTATTCTCTTCTGTTATTAATTCAAGTGGTGAATCCGGAATACTAGTTTCGGTATTAGATTCAATTGGTTTATCTAATACTTTTTCCGTTTTTTCAACGGTTTTTTCTTGTTCTTTATTATCTTGCTCCCGTAAGCTTTGGTCCACCTTTGGGCTATCTCCGGATAATTCATCCACAGGAATTTCCTTTGTTTCTTGCTCCTGAATGGCATCTTGTTTATTTTTTGTTTCTTTTTGAGCTTTAGGCTCTGCTTTAACTTTAGGTTCTTTTTTAACCTCTTTAGGCGGTTTATCTAAATTTATTTTATAAACCCCGTCATCTTGTAATCCAAAGTCTTTATCTACTTCGCCACTTTTTACAGCACTATCTAATACAATTGCTTCTTTAGATTGAGTAGTTTCGTTAACTTCTGGGACTTCTTTAACTTGTGTTTCTTGTTCTTCCATAATATAATATAATAATTAATTGTTTTTATCTAGGTTCAAACCTTGATAGATCAATACCCCCTAAAACATCATTACCTTTTGATTCAAAAGATTTTTTTGGTTTAGCAGTATCTGGTGGGCCAGCAATACTACTTACTGAAGCCTTTACATTTGCAACCTCTTTCTGAGTTTCAGATTGTTTATCTACTAACTCTTTTTGGGCTTGTAATTCTAATTGTTTTAATTGAACATTTAAATCATATTCAAATTGCATTAATTCTCTTTTAGATCTAGCTTCAACTTCCAGCTTTTTAATTTCAAATTCTATATCAGCTTTTCTATATTGAATTTTAGATTCTGTTTTAACTTGTTCCGCTTGAGCTTTAGCATTTTCAACTTGAATCTGTGCCTGTCCCTGAGCCTCTGCCTGAGCAGCACTTGCAGCTTGGGCTTGCTGTTGATCAGCTTGTTGTTTTTTAATTCTTCTAAATTTTAGCAATTGGTTTGCTAATTGTATATTTTTTATTTCTCTTACATCAATAGCATCTTCTAAAAATATATTTTCTTTTGATAAAGCCATTTGTATATTAGCTTCAAGAAGTGTTTTTTCTTCTTGGTCAGGAGCTAATTCTAAAAATATACCAAAGTCATGAAGATGTAAATCTTTCATTTCCTCTAATGATCCTACCGAAAATGGGCCTAATGCACCAATAAATGCTTCTTTTGTTGGATGATATTCTAAAGCATCTTTAAATCTTAAGCCTATGCATTGAGCCAACCGTTTTGTAATATTCATACTACTATCCAGTATATGTCTTGTAGCTACATTGCTATTTGCCGCTGCTAATTTTTGAACACCTACTAATGAATTAGGATCTGGATCAGAACCATCTCTAGCTTCATTTAGACCAGTTATATCTCTAATCATTTGTATATACTGGTTATAAGCAGTTACTAAAATTTGAATTTGATTTCCGCCCCCACCAGGCAATTCTGTAATAGGTATTTTACCTAAATTTTGATCACCCTCTGTAGTTAATGATCTACCAATAATAGACCCTGTTTGAAAATACATATTAAGAGCTTCTTGAGGGTTATAATTTGTGCCATTACCTAAATCAATTTCAGCTAGTCCATCAGCATCTAAATATACACCAGATGGCGTCATTTTTTGTATAGCTTGCTGCATTTTTAAATGTGTTAATTGGATTAAATCCGCATAAGGCATCATTTTAGCCACTAATGAATTAATAGCACCTCTATATATTCTTGGTGCGCTTACTACATAATTCATTAACACTAAATTAGTATTAGAATTTGGTCTTACTATATTAGAGGCTTTTTCCCATTGAAGCATTGTGTTTGTACCTAATATTAGTACTCCCTCATAAACTGTTTCTACAGCCTCTGCTACTTTTTCAAATCTATTTCTTTTATCTTTAGGTGGATCAAAAGAATCATCTTTTTTAATAGCTTTACTAGCGCCTGTAGATGTTTCTTTTATTTTATAAACATTATTTTCCCAAGTTTTCCAATTAAAATATAATACAGAAACTATATTGTTGTCATTATTCCATGAAGCATTAGTATAATCATTATAAGATGTCCAATCATAACTTTGTTTAGCTAATTCTTGAAACTCTTCATTAGTAACTCCTGGAAATTCTTTTTTAAGTTCATTAAGTTTAACTCTTTTAACTTCTCCAAAATAATAGCAATCATTAAAATTAGGATCTTCAGTATACGACCATATAAGATTAGCGGGATCTACATAATCAAGTTTTATACCGTCGGTATTATTAAAAGTACATTTTCCAGCACCTATTCCAATAACAGCTAAATCGTAATCTATACGTCTTTTTATTTCCTCATATTTATTAGAAAGCATTACATTATTTATACCTTCTTCTTCTGCAATTTCTATACCTTGTTTATAATTTAAATTCATGTATAATTGAAATTCCTCCGAATTTAAAGGTAAATCTTCTTTAGGTATAGCCCTAGGTGCTGCTCCTAATTCTGCTTCCATTGTATTTAATAGTTGCTCAGCAGCCATGTCTTTTTCTATATCCTGAACAAATTTAGTTTTTCTGCCTGTAGCAATAGGATCTTGGCCAACCGCTTTAATAGAAAATAATCTATCTTGCATACCGTTAACAACAATATCCACAAATTTAGGAATAATTGGAACTGGTTTCCAGTCTAAATTTAAATATGATAAATCTCCATTAACTGAAAATTCATCTTTATATTTTCCAATAGCCTGTTCCCCTCTTGCGTATAATCTAAGGTTATGATATTCATTAGCAGATTGATAAAATCTTCCAATATTACCATCTCTATTAAACCAATCTTGCTCAATAGCTTTAGCTACTCTAAACCCGTAATCTAAAGACTGCTTTTCAGCATCTGAAACCGCTTGGCTTGGAAATTGACTATATTGTCCTGTTGTTTGTGTCGCCATATTTATTTTATTAACTGACTTCTTGATCCTTCATTATTATATTGTGAAAATATAAAATCAAGTTTTTTTACTGTTCTTTCTATATTTGGTCTATACATATGTTTTCTGCATGCCATTAAAGCTAGACCGCTACTGATGGATGCATCATGAGCTGTTCTGCGATTTATATCAAATCTAGCCCAATCTTCTAGTGTTCTTTGAAAAAACATGTTTCCATGATTTTCCCTTATTTTACCTACATATTCCTCTATGTAAGACTCTATTGCTGCTGCATGAGCTTGTTTTATATCTTCTGAGGTATTTGGTATACCCCCTAATTCTAATTCGGTTTTTGACAATTTTGATCTTAATCTGTCAGGGCGATTCATTGAGAATCCTCTATAACCTCTTCTTTTAAAATGATATAATAAACGTGGTTTGTTATTTTCTGCTAATAATGGCATACCATAAAATACGCAAGCCATTAAAACATCCTCAAAAAATATTTCTGCAGTTTGAGGCCTAGATATATATTCTAAAAAGAATTTAGTACTAGGTACAGTAGGGTCCATTGAAAAAGTTGTTAATCCATGTAAAGCGCCTTTTGAGCCTCCACCCCCAACTGTTCCAGAAATATCATAAGGATCACATCCAAAAGCTCCTAGCCCATCATTGCCAGGATAGTTTATACCATTTTTATTTATTATATTGTTTTGTAAATTATCTGGCGGTATCCAAGAAAGT
>Ga0208158_1000491_pt1 | contig 14069 bp, 15 predicted proteins | sample 8_EtaG_FD_184081 | JGI IMG/M metagenome (GOLD analysis project Ga0208158, IMG submission 184081) | Marine viral communities from the Subarctic Pacific Ocean - 8_ETSP_OMZ_AT15162 metaG (SPAdes) (version 2) | ecosystem: Environmental > Aquatic > Marine > Oceanic | place: Pacific Ocean | collected...
ATGTAGTGCTACCTGAACTAGGAGCTTTATTAATTAAAACACCTGTCATAGTACCACCAGCTAAAGGTAGCTTATCGTCATCTCCTGTAGTAAGTGCTAAAGTTCCTGTTCCATCAGGTAGTGTAATCGTTCTGTCTGTACTCGTATTTGGAGCAGTTACAGTTATTACCCCTGTGCCTGATGCGTGCCCTTGAATTTTAACTTTTGCCATGTGTATCTCCTATGCTATAACCCAAGTTGATCCCGAAGGTATCGTTACTGAAACCGAGCTGTTAATTGTTATTGGTCCTGCCGTCATAGCATTGTTGCCTGACGTGATCGAGTAATTCGCAGCTATGGTGTGAGCATGCTCGTATAAACCTTTTGTAGTAGTGTTAGCATCTGTATCTAATACTGCCCATGAAGCTGCACTACCGTTTGTTGTAAGATACTTTCCACTATTACCTGATTGAGACGGTAAAGCGTCTACCTCAGCCCATGTCATACCACCAGTGTTACCTGACTGGGCAGACAAAAAGTAGCCGTTAGTAGGCGTGTTACTTACCTTTAAATTCGCTTCATCAACTACGTTGTCTGCAATAGTTAATGCTGTAGCTCCTGTAACTTCTCCACTATGTGTAGCGTTAGTTACTTTAGCTGTGTTAGCAGTAATAGCATTTGCCTGACTAGTAGTAATACCTGTCTTAGCTGTGTTAGCTGCAATCTCTGTATTAATAGAGTTAGCTAGCTTATCTGCTGTTACCGCATCGTCAGCAATCTTAGCTGTAGTCACAGAATCGTCAGCCACGTCAGAAGCAACAATAGCTCCTGCAGCAATCTTAGCTGAAGTAATTGCGTTATCTTTAATATGTACTGTGTCTACTACATCGTCAGAGGGCGTACCAATGTCTACGTTTTGACCTTGATATATCGCCCAAAATGTATCTCCGCTTTCTGGAGCAGAACTAAATACTACATTAGAGCCAGATACTTTAAAACCGTTTGTACCAGTATCATCTGGCTCTTGCATTACTCCGTTTACTCCGACCAAAAGTTGACCTGACTTAGCTGGAGTAATTGCAATGCTTCCTGATGTTAACGCAAAGGATGTAAGTGATCCATTAAAGCTACTAGATATGTCGTCTACTATCTGATAGTTTCCTACGTTAGCAGGACTGTTACCTATATATGCCATGTATTACTCCTATCCTTCTAGTGTTGTTATTCTTGCTGCCAACGCAGTATTCTGTGCTGAAAGCTCCTGTACTGCTTTGACTAAAATAGGCATTAATGCTCCATCTGCAATTCTTTGTCTACCATCTCCATCTACATCCCATAAATCAAAACCATCTTTTATTTCAGAATGTGCATCAATTGCTGTTTTAACTTCTTGAGCAACAAATCCGTGGTAAGTTTTTGTAGCGTTGTTGTAAACATTTGTAGAACCTTCAACATACGCATTGTGGTCAGAAGGCAAGTCACCTTCGTTTTTCCATTTGTGTGTAACTGGTCTTAAATCATTTACAAAGCTAAGTCCAGCAGTAGATGTGACAATATCTTTTTTATAACGCTCATCTGATGGAGCAGACCAAGATGTGCTACCAAAAGAACAGGCAGTATCGTTAGTGTTTATGCCAAATGTAAATCTGTTTTCAGCACCACCACCAACATTGTAACCAATAACAGTTTCTGCTTCGTAGTTACCACCTTGTCCTCTCGCCCAGTTTCCTATAATAATATTCCAGCGACCACCTGTAATAGCGTTAGTATCAAATCCAGCACCAGCACCAATACAAACATTGTCAACTCCTCCAGCACCTCCATCTCCAGCAATGGATTTACCAGCTCGGTAACCAATACAAGTGTTAGTGCTTCCTTGACCTAATGAATTTCCAGCCTCCTGTCCAAGTACTGTGTTGTAAGCACCTGTTGAATATTTTCCAGCATCCATTCCAACAACTGTATTTTTACTTCCTGTTGTAGCTGTAACAGCAGCTTCGTAACCAATTGCAACATTACTATTTCCAGTTGTTGATGTTTTTAAAGCACCTTGTCCAACTGCTGTATTGTAACTAGCAGTCGTAGCTTGGTTTAAAGCAAGCCTACCTACTGCAACATTGTGATTGCCTGTTGTATTTGATGCCATAGCACTCTTACCAACTGCTGTATTGTAACCGCCCGTTGTATTTGATGCTAATGCAGCAAAACCAACTGCAACTAATTCTGTACCTGTTGTGTTATAAATTAAAGATGAATATCCTAGTGCTGTATTTTCACTTCCTGTAGTATTAGCTCCTAATGAACTTCTACCGATTGCTGTATTATAAGAAGCAGTAGTGTTTGCATCTAACGCATAAGTACCAACTGCAACATTATCAGCACCTGTAGTGTTAGCTTTTAAAGCATTAAGACCTACTGCTACATTATTTGCACCCGTAGTGTTATAAAACATTGCTTGTCTACCAAGTGCAGTATTGTTACTTGCAGTAGTGTTAGTTTTTAAAGATTCTTTTCCTATTGCTGTGTTATCAGTACCTGTGGTATTTGCTTTAAGTGATTCAAAACCAACCGATACATTAGCATCGCCTGTGGTGTTAGCTCCTAAAGAATCTTTTCCTACTGCTGTGTTGTTAGAAGCAGTTGTGTTGTTTCCTAAAGCAGACTCTCCTACTGCAACATTAGAGCCACCTGTAGTATTATCTAACATTGAGTTCATACCAACAGAAGTGTTTGAGCTTCCTGTTGTATTTTCAAAAAGTGCCATCCTTCCAACACCCGTATTTGAAGCACCTGAAGTGTTATCTGTTAAAGCATTATCTCCTATACCAACATTGTAATCTCCAGTTGTTATACTATCTACTGCGTTAGCACCGAGTCCAATGTTATTGGTTGCTGTCTTTTGTATTGTAGCTGCACTTAAAATATCAGCGTCAGATGTAGCAGGTACGGCAGCCCATGTTAGACCACCAGTGTTACCTGATTGTGCTGAAAGAAACTGACCGTTAGTTGGTGAATTACTTACCTTAAGGTTAGCTTCATCTACTACATTGTCTGCAATTACTTGAGCTCCATCAGCAGTACTAGTAACTTCACCACTATGGTTTGGATGAGTATATACTGTATTATTGTCTGGTGGTACAGCCCATGAGTTGTCACCTCTAAGAAATGTTGAAGTATTAGTTGTGCCTGTTGCACTTAATTCGTTAAGACCAACTGCATCATCAGCCATCTCAGAACTGCCTACTGCGTTGGGTCCAATGTCAGCTATTGTTATGGCTGCGTCTACAATCTTAGCAGTAGTAATACTATCGTTAGGGATATCGTCAGCTGTAACGGGTACGCTTGCTGGTTGTTTTCCTAAATAAGGCATTGTATATCTCCTATGTAATTTCCATAATGCTAAGTATAGCGTCTAAACAATTTGTTGTAGAGCCTCCAACCTTAACTACGTCTCCAGCTTCTAATATAATTTTATTACCTGCCATAATCTCTATTGACGATCCTGCTGGTAACGGTACAGCCTTAACGACATATACATCATCTGCATTTTCTCCCGAAGAAGAAGCCGTTACTATTTGTGCATCAGCTGTAATAGAAGCACCTTTAACATTAGCAATAGTTAAACCGATAATAACAGTTGTCGTTGAACCCGGTACTGTATATACGGTTGCTAATGAAGCGTCTACGTTAGCTTTTGTTTTTAATTTAAATGTATTTGCCATTTCTATTTCCTATGTTATCCAAGAGCAATTGCCATAGCAACTGCGTCTGGTACTGCTGCAACCTGTGTATCAACATATGCTTTGTTTGCAGCATGATTTGTTGCTGTAGGATTACCGCTTAATGTTAATGCTCCTGTCATAGTGCCACCTGCTAGTGGAACTTTAGTAGCAATATTATTCGTAGTAGTAGTTGAGAAATTAGCATCATCGCCTAAAGCTGCAGCTAATTCGTTTAAAGTGTCTAATGTACTCGGTGCTGAATCTACTAAATCAGCAGTTGCAGCTTGTACAAAAGCAGTAGTAGCAATACGAGTTGTATCGTTACCTAAAGATTGTGTAGTTGTTGTAGGATTACCAGCTAACGCTATGTCTGAGCCAGCTTCAACAGCTGTTTTAATTTCAGCATTAGTTTGATCGGCTGTAGCACTTGCTTCAATAGCATTTAACTTGCTGTGGTCTGCGTCAGTAAAATTGTTTTGTGATAACTGTCCGTCTTGTACCGAATAACTTTGTATAGCTGCCCAAGCAGAACCGTTATAATAATATACTGCATTAGTAGTAGTATTGTAATATAAGTCGCCTTCATTTAAAGAAGATGTAGGTGCTGAACTTGCTACTCGCCACCTGTCTGCAAAACTATTAATGCCACTTATATTTGTTGCTACAGTATTTATGTTTGCGTTATTACCAGCAACAGTATTAATGTTTGTATTGTTACCTGCAACAGTATTAATGTTACTACTATTGTTTGCAACAGAACTAATATTGCTTGAGTTATTAGCTGCGCTTTCTAAATCATCTACAACTCCTGAAGCACCTAATATTGCCATATCAGCTACTATGTCAGAAGTAGCTAGTGTATTCATGTCAGCTACAATATCTGATGTAGCTAAGGTATTCATGTCTGCCACAACATCAGTTGTACCAAGTATAGCCATATCAGCTACCGCATCAGCAGTACCTAATCGACCAATTTCTGTAGCCTTGCCTGCAACAACTCCTATATCTGTAGCATCTGCAGCAACCGCATTAATGTTTGTTGCATTGCCTGCTACTGCTGTAATATTAGAATTGTTACCTGCTACTGCTGTAATGTTAGAAGCATTACCTGCAACACTAGTTACATTACTAGATATACCTGCAACTGTTGTAACATTAGCTGCAATATTTTCTACTGCTGCAACATCACTTGATATACCAGCAACAGTTGTAACGTCACTTGCTACACCTGCTACTGTAGTAACATTAGCTTGAATGCCAGATACAGTATTAATATGTCCTTGTTCGGTTGATGTAGGTTTGATCGCTATCCAAGAAGAACCTTCCCGAACAAACATCTGGTCAGAACTAGTATTCCAATACAATGCTCCAGCCACTAAAGCATCTCCGTCATTATCTACAGAGGGTGCTGATGACTTTGCTCCTAAATATCTATCGTCAAACGAATCAAAAGATGACGCTGCATTTGTTGCACTTGTTGCAGCAGCACTAGCACTTGAAGCAGCACCAGTAGCACTACTGGCAGCAGCCGTTGCGGAAGCAGCAGCTTCACTAGCAGAAGTATCAATAGCAACTTCAGTACCTATATCACCTTCGTAAAAGGAATTTCTCGCCATATGTATCTCCTATAATAAAGGCGTACTAAATTGTGCAGAAAATGCACTGCCCTTCATGCTCGCTCTAATTTCTTTTTGATTAAGTGCATTAATCTTTCTTTGTGTTAGCTCTGTAAACTTTTGTTCCATTTCTACATCGCCTAAATATATTGATGCAACTTGACATGTTGCATATAAAATTGCTTCAAACTCAGTTCCCAATATCCATGGTATGTTTTCAACATATGCTGTTCCTGTTCCAGAACCAGCCCCTGTTGCTTTAAATATTGTTCCAACATTATTATTAGCAGCACCTATTCCAGTAAAAGAGGTATTACCTGCACTAACAATTTTATAATACTTGCCAACAACAAAAGCACCAGCAGTTGTTGTTGTGGTTGAGTACGTTCCAATAGAGTCACCAGCTTTGTAATATGTCATTACATATGTACCGCCTGCTGATTGTTCGCCCTCATTATCTGTTAACAAAAAGTTACCTGCCTGTCTTGTATAGGCATGTTTAATCTTATTGTTACTAAATGTTTTTGAATCTACTCTGCTTAGTATTACGTCATCGTCTTTATCTGCTCCGCCATCAAGTTTAAGTTCTATTATTTCAATAAATCCTGCAGGAATAATAATGCTTGAATTTGTTGCAGTAACTGTAAAAGATTGTACTACCTCTAAAGGTGGCACTCGCAATTCTTCGTAAACCCTTGCTTCGCCTATAGCAACGAAGTCGTCTATTTGAGCATCAGTTAAATCTGACCTGTTAAGCCAGTCAGCTACTCCTGTTCGTAAAGTAACTTGGTCTATAATAGTAGCCATTTGATCTCCTAATGAAAATACATCAACTGAGGATAATCTCTTTTAATGATTGATTTGACAACTTTAAAGTCATCTCTTGTGCAATTGCCACTATGAATATTAATATGATATTTACTCATAATATCTAAAGCAACTGAATCGGGTATGTTACAAAAAGGTTTGAATCCCGTATCTACTTTTTGTCTGTAAGCACTTTTAGTTATTTCTCTCATATGCTTAGCCCATTCAAGATGCTCACTTACATCTTGAGTAACGCCAGCACCGTCTTTACTAACTTGTGACCTTAAATCAAAACTGTAGTCGTTATCCATTTTATTTCCTTTTTTTTGCAGTCTTAGCTGCACGTTTAAATTGTTTAGCTGTTGGTGCTCCTTTAGCTCCTTTCTTTCTCATAGTTTCTCCAGAGCCAGCTGCTATTCTTTTTCTTTTTGCGTGAATGTTTGCATATAAACCACGTTTAGCCATTGTCTACTCCTATTTTTTCTTTTTGTGTCTGTTAGCAAAATTACGAGCAGCCTCTACGCTGCCAAAGCCCCACTTCTTAAGGGCTAATGCTTTTCTTGTTGGTCTGCCTTTAGAATCTTTCATAGGTCCTTTCATTCCTGCAAATCTTGCAGCAAAAGAAACACGCCTAGGGTTTGTGCCTTTTCCTAAAGGTGCTTTAAGGTTAGAGCCCTGCCTTTTTGCACTGGCTCTACCTTTAGCATTCAAACCACCTGAAGGACTTTGACCTTCTTTTCTTGTCCATGCTGGTGATTTCATTATTTTTTACCTTTCTTCATTGGTGCTTTTTTTTTAGCAGTTTTTTTCATAGGTGGTCTACCTCTTTTACTTCCGTATGTTCCTTTTCCGTATGGCATATTAATCTCCTTATAAAATATAACCCCCTCTATGTCAGCAGGGGGTTAAAAGTGTTACGCAGTAACGTCTAAAATGACACCATTACCTGTCGGTGCTTTTGCACAGAAAGTAATTTCTTGTACCATGTAAGAACGCATTGAGTCACCGTCTTCACTAATGTCACGGAAGTGCATTGGGCGAAGTGTGTCCATTGACATTGTAGAAGGATCGTATACAAATATCTCAGTGTTACCCATTAGATAGTTGTGTACAAGCTCGACATCACCAAAGTCAGACTCATATAAGTCAACTGATTGGCGAAGCTTGCCTCTTTCATCAATGTTTCTACGTACATTAGTAGTACCTGTCATTAGGTCAGAGAATCTAACTTTGTTAGTAGTTGACATCATTAGCTTGTTTGGAGCTACTGAAGTTACGCCATTAATTTGACGTAAGATTTCATTGATATCAGCTAGTGTAACATTAGCGTTAGAGTGACCTGATTGTGCAACTGCAACGTTTGAACCGTCTCCAGCACCTGTTACGGAACCAGAACCAGTGGCTGCAGCAGCCGTACCAGCAACGATGTTGACAGTACTGTATGCTTGATAAGCACCCATTTTACGAGCAGCAGCTTGAATGTTACCTGAAGCTGAACCGCCTTGTACAGCAGATACGTTAGTGGATAGCATCCACTTCTCTACGTCACGAGCCATTTCTTTACCACGCTTTTCAGTTTGGTATTTGAATTCTGACTTGCGTCCGACCTTATCTACTGATTCCAACGTACCTGACACACGGATACCTTTAGTAAAGATTTGCGTGCGATTAGTTAAACGTTGTACGACAGGAGAAGCACTTTCTGCGAAAGATGATCCCTCAGCTGCTGCTTGTAAACCTGCAGCCTCTAAAGTATCAGTTGACCACTCATGTAGAGTAGCTGATGCTTTACCCTTGCCGATTGATGACACAAATGGTGTCATATCACGAGAAATTGTTGATATCCAGTTCGCTAGGTCTTCTCGTTGACCGCCCTGCGTACTAGTTGTAAAGTTTGTAGCCATTATATTTCCTATGGTTAGTAAGGTCTAACTCTCATCAAAAATGTTATCAATTACATTATTAAAAAGGATTGACTGGTCTTTCTCAGAAGCCCTTCCTTTACTAACATTCTTTCTGGCAGCGTCCACCTTATTGGATTTTTTATTTTTAGCAGCCACAGGTTTTTTAGTAGGCACTCGTTTAACTGGAGTCTTTTTGCGTTTAGCTGTTCCTTTATCAGAGTTTTCAGAAAGTCTTCTAAAATTATCGATTGCTTTTACCATCATTGGGTCAGTCATTGTATCAACCATTTGCTCGTCTAAGCCAATGTCTAAAGCAAATTTTCTATTTGCCATAGCAACATCTTCAGACCAATCTGGAATTAAGTCAGGAACCATTTCATTAAAATGTTCGACTTGTTTTTCAAATTGTTCCATTTGTTGTTGATTCATTTGCTGAACCATGCCATCCATTAAATTGTCTCGACTTTGTCTTCTCGAGGCATACTCTTCTTTTGCTTTACTAAGTTTGTTGTTCAACTTGCTTGCTTGGAAGTCGTCTTCCTCAAATGCTTTATCAACTTGTTCTTGAAGATGTTTTAAAACGCTTTGGTCTTTTGCATCTTCTCTTTGAAGTAACTCTGCATTTACTCTTGCATAAATTTCAGCTTGTTCTCTAGTTTCATCGAGAATCTTTGCCTGCTCTGCTAGTTCATCCCCTTTTTTTGACTGGCTCTGCTTTGTTTGATAATTTGCGACAAGCTCTTCCATAGACACTTCAGATTCTTCTCCGTCAATTTTAACGGGAACCTTAAAGTCCATATCAATCTCATCTAAGTCATCCGATTCAGGTTGTTGGGTAGCGTCTTCTGCAGACTCATCCTCCTCTTCTTCTTCTTCCTCTATGTTATCATTCTCTGCTTCATCAACTTCATCAGCGTCCTCGTCCGTGTGTGGATCATCACTTTCGAGTTCTTCTGTCGCTTCGTTGCTTTCTTGGGTAGCCGCTTCAGGCTCTAAACCTAAAACCTCATCCGCCAATGCATCGAAATCGAAATCAGTAACGTTCGACTCATCCGTTTGGGTAGCTTCGTTATTTGTTTCTGACATATTGTCTCCTATAAATAAGAGAGTTTATTACAACTCTCTGTCATCAAACATTCATCAAAGGTTTGTAATAAAACCTCTTATCATTTCTTGCTTGTCTTTGTTACATTAGCTGCAAGTAAGCTTTCTATATGCTCCTTAGTTTTCATTAAATTATTAAAATCAAACGAGTTGCCATTCATGCTACGCCCTCCAGAGAGTACAGCAATTGTTGCTTCAATTTGAATATTAATTTTATCTAACGATTTTTTTAGGTTGTCTTCATTCATCATTCATCACCTTTTGTTTGTTGAACTTTATTGTCTTTTGCCATAATTGCATTTTCTATATTGCTCATTACAGCGCCTTGACTTATTGCTAACTTATAAATAAACTCTCTGCGTTCTGTTTCGAAATGTTTTGTTTCTAACCATTCACGAAACAGTGCGTTGAGTATATCTTCAGTTACCATAGTCATAGTATCTTTAATTTCAGTACACTGATAGCCCTTGTTAAGAACTCGTTGCGCATCATCATATGGCGATACTTTTTTAGGTTTGCCATTGTCTCCAGCTTTATAAGCTGGTTGTCTTTTATAATTACTCATCTGTCATCTCACATGTTTAAGTATTGATCTATAGATATACTTTTGAATCCAAGTATTTGGAGTATACCTAAAGTTTTTAAAGCAGCTTCAGAACTTACAAGAATTTCCATGTCTTCACTTTCTGATGCTAACTCTTTTATTCTATCAATAGCCTCCGCTATTAACATTGTTCTGTTGGGCATATTGTTGCTCCTGCATCATTTGTTGTTCTTGCATCATTTTTTCTTGTTCAGCTTCTATCTGCTCTGTTTCTTCAGTGTCTTGATATAAAGACAAGAAATCAGTTGGAGGTTGCGAAGGAACCTGTGCACCATCTTTTTGCGCTTTGACAGCAAGCTCTGCCCATTCTCTATTAGAATTATCAGCTGCTTGCAACAATTGACGTTTATTATCAATCTTTTTATTGTCAGCTTCAGCTTTTATCAAACTAATATTAGCCTCTTGTGAAGCTAACTCTAATTGAATAGCTGCTTGTTCTGCTTGTTCTTTTAAATTTTGTTTTTGTTTTTTCTTTTGTTGTGCTTCTTGTTGGGCTTGTTGAAACTCTTGAGTAGATGGATCGTTTAAGAATCTAGTTGGGTCCATACCCATATTCTTTAGGATATCTAAAGCTAAGTTGTAAGATGACATTGGATTAATAAACGCTTCAGAAGTTTCACTCTGTGCCATTTGTGGCAAAAGTTGTGTAAGTTGTATTAACTTCTCAGCCAAAGAAGAGTTTGAATTTTCTCCAATGTTTGCCTGTATATCTAAGTCCATGTTGCCGGGCATCATTTGTAACTCTTGTGGAGTAAGTGAAGCGTACCCTTTATCTGTTTTGTACATTGTAGGATTCTTAAGATTGCTTTTCATTTCTCTTAATACGCCACGACATAAATCTTTAATACCTGTCTCGACAAATCTACGTGCAATATGCTCAACTCTTATTTGTGCAGCGTTTTGCGCACCTGCCATTTTTTGCTCAGAGTTACCAGATACATATAACGTATCGTTTAAACCCATAGCGGTTTTACTTAAACCTGTAGACTGTTCTTTCTGTAGCCCCAGGAATTCTAACATACCAGTTGTACCAGCACTCATTGGCTCTGGTTGGAGTTGTTGTACTGCTGCAGCTGGATTTCCGTTTGTAGGAATAATCTGCTTTGGTACAGGGTTTTGTAATGCTGAGAAATCAACAACATTAGGGTCAGCTAGTGTTCTGCCGTAGTTACCAAAATACACATTCTCTACAAATCCTCTAAGGATAGCTGTAGTTGCTTGTGTTTGTGGGCGAGCCATATCAAGAAGTGACAGCCCATAAAACTCATGAGGTATTTCAATAGGATTTAAAACTGCAACTGGAACATATGCGACATCATCTTCTTCTAAGATTGTGTTGCCTGCTTTAATAACATGTTTAAGTTCAGCTATACCATCACCGTCTCTGTCAGAGCGAATCCAACATTCAACAACAGTAATACTTATATTTGCCTCATCTTCATCATCATCATTGTTAGTTACCCAGTTTTGTATTCCACCTGCATCTTTTCTTGCAAATGCTTCATACGAAAAACCAGAAGACCTAACAGTAGACTCTTCTCCAATCTCATCAAAATCGATGTCTTGATCTGACCATGTTCGTCTAATATCAGAGCGTGTCATTTCTGTAACAATGCCAACAAAGGTTGCATCAATAACAGAAGAAGCAGCACGGTCAATTAAAAAAGACTCGGGCGGTATAGTACGCAACTTAACTCCAGACTTATCAATTTTTCTACGAAGCCTGACATCTACAAAAGAATAATAACTAGTTCCATCTGGATTAATAGTTGGCTCATCATTAACTAATAAATCACCTATTACTTCAACATTTGGGTCAGAAAGAATTTGGTCTAATACACCTTCTTCAATTGTTTCGTATTCTTCAACAACATAATCGTAATGTTCTTCCCATCCCCATGTAAGGGCACTATTACCAAATACAACTGCTGACTTTATCCACGTAGAAAGTTTCGACCATCCATCAGGATTTGAGTTGAATAGACAATAGTTGACAACATCCGATGCAATCTGAGACGCCTTAACTGCAGCCATGTCATTGCTGTACGGTGTAAATAAAGCCAACTTATTGTTGTCTAATAATAATTTTGTTAATAGTGCTGTATATCCCTCGGCAATCTCTGCTGAGTCAGAGGATACAATTTTAGAAACACCTTGCGGTTTTAAATCGCCTTGTGCCTCTAAGCTCATTTCGTATACTGCATTTTCTCTGCGTTTGCTTACATCTGATGAATTAGTATTGCCACCAGTAGCATTCCGCATGTGACGATCAATTGACTCTATCAACGCATCGTCATCAATCTTTTCGATTTCTGTTTTCATTCTCGCTCTCTATCTGTTTAATAAAATATTCATCGCCTTTCTAAAATCGTCTTGTACAAAACTTAGTTCTTTGTTTGGTCTATCTGCTGAAAATTCAACAGGGTTAAATTCGTAACCACCCGTTCCAAGACTTCTATCTTCTTTCATATATTGACCGCCTAACCTAGCAAATCTTTCAGAAACACTATTTAAATATGCTGCTGGTTCGTTTCTAATTTCGTATGCAAAGTTTGGATCAGCTCTACGTTGGTCTAATGGACCGCCAACATAATGTGTAGTGTAAGATGGTATCATTGCAGTTTCATATACATTCCCATCTTCATCTGTTGCATAAACTTGTGCACCACGAGGAGTTGTATATTGAGATGAAACTCTATTGTCGTAATCATCATCTGAAAGTGCTTGTGCAACCATTGGTGCAATTAACTCTTTTGCTTCACCAAGTCTATCGTTTCTAGGATTGTTTATAAAAGCATCTTCTAAAGCTTTTTGTTGTATGTTTCTAGGGTCTAAAAAATAATGTCGTGCCATTTCTGTATTAATAAAATGATCTCTACTAGCTGGCGTCATTCCTATAGTTTGTCTTTCAAGGTCTTCCATTAAAGCACTTCTGTCAGTTTCAGACAAAGTAGTATAGTATTGATTTCTAGGTCCTCGTTTTTCCCAAGAATCTTTCATCATTTGAAATTCATAATCTCCATCTCTACCACCATAGCCAGTGATGCTTTTTGCGAGCTCATCTTCATAAACTTCTGGTGCAGCTAAATATCTAGAAAGTGGTGTTGCTGGTATTCTGTATCCAGATGAATTTGTTTGCCAATTATAATCTTCATACATTTCACTTCTTGACTTGCTAGAATTTGTTGGCAGCGAACCGGTTAATATACCTCGTTGATATTCACGGCTTGGGCTTTTTCCATACATCCCTTTTTTGTGGTCAGCAAAATGTGTATCAATATTATGCATATATTCATGTTCTGCTGTGTTTCCACCTTTAAAAAATGGAAACTTAGTAGAATCTGATATAGCTATTTTTCCTTCTCGCTCAAGGTCTCCTGCAGGAATAGTTGCGCCTTGATGTTGTGGTTCCCATGTATCAATACGAAGATTACGCCAATTAGGTAAATCACCAAAACTAATAGAGGCATCAAAAGGCATAACTTTGTCAGCAGGAACATCAAATATTTCAGAAGCGTTTCTAAAAAACTCGTTCCATGTTTCAGGCTGTTGTTCATCAAAACGTTTTACATTTTGTCCTAAAATAGGTTCGTATGCCATAAGTTCTCCTCACAGCCACTTAGTATCTGGCTGCTTATATAATGTATTCATCTCACCCCAACTAAACGATTTGTTAGTTAAAGCGTGACCATGTGTTCTGTAAGCTTCACAAGCAATAGCAAGTGACATAACCATATCATCGTAATGCCCAGTAGAAGCTTCTGCTTTGCCAGACTCTGTAATAATAAAGTTTCTTAATTCTTCTAGCAAAATACTAGAAGGTATCGTAATGTCTTCATCTTCAATCATTCGTCTAAGATTAGATATGATTGGCGGTCTTGTAGACATAGTAGTCTTAAAACCTAAATGATTTACATTATCACCAGCTGTGTTAGCTGTTTTCTTTTGTTGATATATGTTTGGATAGTTCATGCCAAACAATTGTTGTACTGTAGCTAAACCAATAGAGTTACTCTCAGGACATACTAAAGCATTGTTATACCATCTGCCAAGATAGAATATCATTTTGCCGTAGCTTACTGGATCAATTCTATTGCTTCTATAAATTGCACATACTTCCCTGTCTTGATTTAAAACAGTAGCTACTGAGTAGTCACCTTTAACACCAAGAGCTACGTCAGCACCGATAATATACTTATCATCTTTCTTAGGTGCGTTCCAAACTTGTAGAGAACCTTCTTGTGACTCATCAAACGAACTGAAAGGCTCATTGTATTCTCTAATAGATTCTGGTGACATTGGCAAATATTTGTCTAGCGTTTCTTTGCTAAAC
>Ga0208158_1000492_pt1 | contig 14026 bp, 19 predicted proteins | sample 8_EtaG_FD_184081 | JGI IMG/M metagenome (GOLD analysis project Ga0208158, IMG submission 184081) | Marine viral communities from the Subarctic Pacific Ocean - 8_ETSP_OMZ_AT15162 metaG (SPAdes) (version 2) | ecosystem: Environmental > Aquatic > Marine > Oceanic | place: Pacific Ocean | collected...
ACACCTGCTGTTAACGTTTGAGTAGCAGTAGCGTGATTAAATGGATAATTATGTTCTCTTTGATTTATGTAACGTATAGCTTCATTCACAGCATTTTTAGCTTGTGTTTGAACGCCTCTTGACGAAGAAAAGTTAGCCGAAGTTAGTTCAACCTCGTTTAATTTAGTTATAACTTTATTGGTTAGTGTGAGAAATGTCTCAGCCATAATAACTCCTATGTAGAAGAAGAAGAAGAGGCAAGTTTCCCTGCCTCCTCATTTAACATTTATGCGAGCAAGTCTCGATCAACTTCTACTGGAGAAGAGTCGCCTTGATCACTAACGTCAACCATCCAAGCGTAAACACGAATCTTACCTGCTGAGAATGTAGCACCATCACCTGCAAAAGTCAGGTCTAGTGTATCTGCAGAGGCAAGAGTAACGTCTGCTGCTGGAGTAGCTGAAGGAGCATAAGCACCATCAGAAGCACCATCAATATCGAATGCAGCAACAAACTCGTCAGCATCTGCTGCACCAAGTGTTGCCGTAGCATTCGTACCTGTGTTCATAGTTGCAGAAGTTACAACTTGAAAACCAGCATGAATTACTCGTGTGTTGGCAGGGATAGTTAGGCATTGAACTACATCACCAGATGAACAGTCAATAGCCTGTGCAGTTAGGTCAATAGTTTTTTGTACCATGTACGGTGAACGCCCACGTTGTGAACTACCGTGTGCAGGTAACAATAATGAAGTAATAGTAGCCATTTATTGAACCTCCCTTACGCTGCGTTGTATTGTGCAACAGTGATAGCTTCTGGACGAAGTATCTTTCTGCCGTACAAATGCATCCCACGAACAATATCAGCAAAGCTATCAGGGTCTCTGTAGGTTTCTGTTTTATTGATCTGTTCTGCGGTTGCTATAGCTGAGTCGTGTCCAGCTACGATTACACCATAGTTAGCGATTTGGTTTGCAGAACCTGTGGTTCCTGGACCTGTGCCAACTGATGGTAGGTTACTTGAAACATACACACGGAAGCCGCCTAAATTGCTGACTGCTAATCCATTTCGTATACTTCCCGATGCACCGAAATCAGCATTGTGAAGACGTGAATCTTCGTCGCGCAAGATTTCCATAAACACAGGGTCGATTACAAGCCAACGACCTGCTGTATCAACTTGCTGTTGATCAAGCAAACGAGCCATACGAGATACTACCATAAGAGGTGAAGCAGTCGCTGTTGGTAGTGCAGTTGCACCAGGTAATCGAGCAGCAATCGGAATAGAGTGCGCTCCTGCGGAACTTGTGGTAATGTTACCAAAGTCACCTTTTTGCAGTTTCATGCTGTCAAGCAATTCGTCTGTACCTGCAGTAGAAACAGCAACAGTACCATTTGTAGTAGTGTTTACTGTGTCAGCAGCAGAGTGCAAAGCTGATTGCTTAAAGCCAGATAGGTAACCAAGAACTTCTTGGTCATACTGATCGGCTAAACGGTATGCGGCACGATCTGTTGCAAGCTGCATGAAGTTAACGTGTGAATGAGCTTCTTCAATGTCGTCCATTTTAAATGCAAAGTAATTTGCTTTATCGACTACAAGTGAGAAGTCTTCATCGTCAAGATCTTGTGCTGTAACAGTTGTGCCACGGGCGTATGAACTAACTGAAATTTCAGGTTCTTTGATTATCTTCACAGTATCGCCCTGTGCAGAAATCTCTCCAAAATAATCTGAGTTAGTTATATCGCCCACAACAGTACTCTTGCGAAACGCAAGCTGTACTTTTTTTGAATAGATTACAGGACTAAAATTACCATTAGGTAAGTTCCCATAACCTGCTGCGGTTGTGAAAGCCATAATTAAATCCTCCATTAAGATGTTTGGCTTGGGTTAAAAGCGTAACACTTAGCGAAGAGGCTGACGTTTTCTAAGGTGCATTAATAGTAACTATGCCTAGTCAAAATTAACGGGCTTATACTTATCAGGTAGTCTTAGTAAGTAGTATAGGCTTGGGGTTTATAAATAGCCGAACTATAAGAGTAGCCGCATATCTGCAGGGTCTATTAGTTATATAGACTATCTATCTTGTATAGTTATATACAATATATTAATATTGTCAACAACTAAATTAATTTAACGGGCTGCTCCCGTAATATCGTAAAAGTTAGGGTTGTCTCTAGATGCTTGTAAAATTGCATCTTGGTTTTTTTCATATTCTGCCATAGACATTTTTTCAACCATAGATTCAGTGAAATTAGGTGTAGAAGAGTCTTGTTCAGGGTTAGCTGAGTTACGCTTAGGTACTACCGCAGATGCTGCTTGTTTAGTTGATGTTTTCTTACCTTTAGTGTCTATGCCTTTGTCTCTTTTATAAAGATCTATTACTCTGACTACAGAGTCTGGATCATCTGAATTTTCGTATAGAGCATCTTTAACTACTTTAGGCTGTTCTTCTGCCCAATCGTGAAACGCATCACTAGCTCTTAAATCGTCAAAATCAGCGTGAGACTTACGTATTTCGTTTTCAGCTTTAGTTCGTTCAGCTTCATCGTTTATTTCATCTATACGTTGCAGTCTTTCTTCTGCTTTACTAAACTTCTCTTGTGCTTTTTTATCAGCTATAGTTTCAACTATTGCAGCAACATCAGGATACTTAGCAGCCCATGCCATTATATCTTCGTCTGACTTAGGAGGTCTAATACCTGCTGCTGGATCAGGGTTATTAAGACGTTCCTCTAAAGCTTTAATCTTAGCGTCTAGTTCGTTTATGTACCTACGAGCATCTGTGTGTCTTTTCTTGTAAGTCTTTTCTTCTGCGTTAAGGTTTTCTTCTTCTTTTTTAGTTTCTACCTTTTCTTCTTTTTTTTCTTCTTCAGGTTGTTCTTCAGTATTCATAAGCTTTTCTATTTCAGCTTCTTCTTTTTCAATTCTTCGTTTATTAGCATTAGTGTAATCGCTATCTACGAAACCTGCTGTTTTAGGTTTTACTACTACTTCTGGCTCTGGCATAATTGTATTTCCTTTTCTTATATGGGGTCCGTTATTTAACGGAGTAGCCTAGTTGTTATTTTGCCTTATTTGTATTACTGTGTCAACCTTATGTTTTCTTTCTGCGTGAGATAAAGCCGCCTTTGTTCATAGGTCCACCACCATAACTTATTCCACTACCTTGGCTGATACCTGTTGAACCTGTGCCACTATCTATACCTGCGGCTGCAGCATTTTCTGCAGCTTGTTGTGAACTATATTCACCGCCTGTTGTATCGGGTGCAGAATAATTATCTGTTGTATCAATATCTAAAGATGGATCTAAGCCTCTTTTACCTTTTTCATTACCAGCAAATACTTTAGTATCTTCTAAAGCTTTTTTTTCTGCTTCTACTTGTCCAGGCCAATTAGATCTTAAATCTCCAGGAAATTTATCTAATAAAGATCCGAAAGCAAATACTTCTTGAGGTGTCATTTGATCGTATGTTTTACCCATAACACCATCTGGATTATTAGGATCTTCAGCGTTAGCCATTCTTCTTGCTATTCTTTCTGCTTCTGTCTCACCCTCATCATCAACACCTGATTCTTGTCTTATAGACGTAGCCGTTTTATAAGGTGCTGCAGGTCTAATTAAATTACTACTAAACCCTAATCCGTAATTCATAGGGTCAAAGTTATTTTGTGTAGGGTAGTAAGACTGTAAATTTAAGTAAGGTATAGCTCCACCAGCATCGTAGCCACTCAAGACTGCTCCACCATCTGCGTAGTTTTCCATATCAGAAAATAAATCTTCTACACTACCTCCTGCTGCGTAACCAGCCATACCACCTCTATACATAGGTTTAGGATTAGGTGGTGTTGTAACTGTTTCCATATACTTATCTAACCCTGTGTTAGCATTTTCTATTGGACTCTTAGGATAACCTGCATCCATTGCACGTTGAACACCTCCGTCTTTGAATCCTACCGTACCCCCGACACTCGCTTGAAGCATCTGCGAATCAGCACCTTCATTAGGTAGTTCACTAGAGGATACGGCAGGAGAGCCAGCTTCTAGCGGCTCACCCCCTATACGTCCTCCAGCTTCCATTTGAGCTAATGACATTTTAGCTTCAGAACGTAAATCTTCAAAAAACTTTAATCCGTAGAATCTTAGTACATCAGCAGGTACAACGTACTCACCTTCACTTAACATGGCTGGAACATCATCTCTGACTTCTTCAGGTAAAGAACCAATAGGTATATCGTTACCGCTTACTGGGTCTTGTCCTACAGGCTCACTAAAAGCCATTTCCATTTGATCATTTACTGCCATTGATTTCATCCCTTAAGTATTGTAATTTACGTAAAGCAGCTATTTCACCTTGACACCTATATATGTCTGCTTCACCTTGAACTTGCTCCATTTTAACGTGTGTTTTATTTATTTTTTCATCTATTATTTTACAAAAAGCATCCCAAACAGTTTTATCGTTAGTTATTTTTTTAATTGCTATTATGTGTTCCACGTAACTTCCTGTCATTATCTACTCATTAATCCTGTACTACTAGGTGCTGTAACTAAGCCGCCTCTAGAAAATCTAGCTACTACTTGATAAGCATCTATATCTAATTTACTTATATCTATAAATTTAGAGGCTTGAAGCTTTCTGGTTTTAAGTCCTTCTTTTGTTAAAAAGTTTGTTGGATCTAAATACTCTTTATCAGTACTACTTAAAGGAAAATTACCGATTTCAACTTTAGATTTAAATTCATTTTTAAATTTATTTAATGCTTTATTAACGGCATCGTCGTAAATATCTTGAATATATTGAAACATCTCAGGATCTCCTCTTCCAAAAAACTCTCTAGCGTGGTCCATTAAATCAGAACTAGGTATAACTATTTTATCTACGTTATTTTTTTTAGCGTGAACTATAGATGCTTGTAATAATTTTTCTACGTAATCAGATATGCCTGAAACAGGTACTTTTCTATCTACATTTTGGGGGTCTATAACTATAGTACCAAAATAATCTTCATCACCTATTATTCTTTTAGTAAACTCTATATCCATTTCAAGGGCTTGCTTCTTCTTTTCTGCACCTTCACGCACGGGTATCATTTCATCTCTTACTAAAGAATCTATGTTCTTCGGTGATCTAGGATCTGCAAATAAAGGTTTAGACGGTTTAGTAGTACGAATTTCTGCTCCTATAGTTTCAGTGTATTTAGAATTAGTAATAGGATTATAGAAGTCTACTTCATATTGCACTACACCTTTTCTATATAATAATTTCTGTCTTTCGTAAGAAACATTTTTACCTTTTTTAACGAGTATTGTATCTGTTCCAGGTTCAATTACATCTTCAGAAAATTTAGGGTAGTTTTTATTGTAAGACTCTCTAGTAGGATGAAATCCTGCATTTTGCCTTGCTTTTTCTGCGAAGTCCTTAAAAAGATCAGGCCTAACAACTTCTGTGGCACGAGATCTTGGCTCATCTTTAGAGAAAGCAATAGGATCTCTTGGACCTCGATTAGGTAATTGACTTGAACGATAAGGAATTGCCTCGTAAGAGGGTAAACCTCTAAATGCGTCTGTTTGCAATTCTTCTATAAGAAGAACTTTTTCACCACCCTCAACAAATTCTATTATAGAACCTCTCGCGTGAGCTAAGGTATTTTCATAAAAGTGTGCTGGTCTACTAGTTCGACCTAAGTTACCTTTAATAAAATCCATTTTACGGTCATAGCTTCCTAAGCGTTCTGTAGAAGAAGAACCCTTAGAAAAATTAGGAGAAACATCTAACATAATCTCAAAATACTGTAAAGGATATATTTGATCACCACCAGTATCATTATATTTCAAGTCTATTAAATTAGTACTATACATATCTGATTCAGGATCAAACTGTCTTTGATAAGTTGAAAACTTTGTAGAACGTGTGCCTGGGTAAGCAATATCATCCACATAAACATTAGCTGATACACGTATACCTGACTTATCTATTATATCTTTTAAGTCTGCTTCCGTGTAAAACTCATCAGGTTTTATTCTGTTTTCAAAACCTATAAAGTTTAATTCTGCTTGTTTAACTTCTGCTGTTTCAAATCTTTTTAATAACTCACGACCCCTAATACCTTTTTCTCCTGGACGGTTTTTAGATGTTCTTTGAAAGATTTCATCTATTGTATTATCTATTGTACTATAAAAAGATACTAATTCTCTAGGACGTGTTCCGATTGGATCAGCTATGTAATTACCGTAGGCATCATTAAAAGTTGTTAAACTCTCCATTTGCTCGTCTACTTTAGCCATTCCCTCAAGAGGAACAAAAAATTCATCTTCGTCTGGATCAAAAACTTCAACTTCTTCATTTAAACGACTTCTTAACTTATCTGTGTAAGCTCTTTCTCTTCGTTTTAATTCAGTAGAACCTTTATAGAGTTCTGTTTCTATTTGTTTAGGAGTTTGATCTACACTCATAAATGCAGGATTAGTTAATCTTTTTTCGGCTTGCTTAGTTTTTGGCTTAGCTTTAGATCTATCTATATTAGCTTCTACTTTTAGTACCTCTTCTGGAGATTGAAAGGTTCTATTTTTAAGTTCTGGGTAAGTAGATTTATAAACTGAACCACCTAAATCCGTTAAATCTTCTGGTCCAGGATCTGCATTAGAACCTAGTATGCTTTTAACGGCTTTATATATAGCTCTTGAAGCACCACTCATTATTGTATATTCCCACTAAAACCTTGTTCACCTGGAGCGGCAGCCCCACCTATACCTATGTTAGCACCGCCACCGCCAGACATATCTGCAGGAGATTGTGGAGGCTGACCTGCAGGTGCAGCAGCACCAGGACCAGGAGTAGCTGGAGGTCCACCTTCTGGAGCAGGAGCAGCAGCTTCAGGTGGAGCAGTAAAGCCTTTAAGTATTTCAGCTTGCACTGCAGCATCAGCTAAGGAGTTCGTTAGTTTATCTGGATCTAAGTCCATACTAATAGCGATCTCTCTAAGTATATAATCCATCTTAGCAAAAGGAGCTAGTGTTGGATTCTGTGCTACCTGTAAGAACTGCATCAATCTTTGACTACGCACTTCGTTAGCCATCAATGATTCAGTACCTTGTGCTTTAACGTCTAAGTCACCTTTTATCTCTGGGTCATAGTCGAACTGCATATTAAAGTTAAAGAATGCTTTACCTAATGGGTTAATTAAGTAATCATCTACATTCTTTATAACAGTTCGTATAGAACCATTAGCTGCAGACATAAGCATAGAAATACCTGAAGCGGTTCGTCCTACACCAGAGACACCTGTTTGACCGTGTGCGAAAGAAGGAAACCCTGTACTCTCATCAGCTAATACTCTAGCTTTATCAAATAGTTGCATATTCTCTTGCGCTACGTTAGGAAACTTAGTGCCAAAGATAGCTTGACCTGGCGCACCCCCTTGCCTACGGAATGTCTTACCTGGATATACACTTAGGTCTTGCCCAGGTACTAAGTTAGTTTCATCTACTTCTATAATTAAGTTACCTGACAACGCAGCATTATCAATAGCCATACGCATAAAGCCATTCATCAAAGTCTGTGTGTCATCCATATTTTCAGCTATACCTACACCGAAGAAACTATACGGAGATACTTCATACGGTACAGCGTAGTACGGAATGTAAGAAGGTTTGAATGGGTTCATAACTAATCGTAATACTTCGTTGTTACATATCCATATGTTTACGTTTAGTTGTTCTGCGTCTTTTAACTCTTTAGGTATATCTATATCGTGTTCTTCTAATATTTCCCTGTCTACGAAACCCCAGAACTCTAGTACTTCGTAGCGTTCAGCTTGTGAACCGTGTTCAGACTCTTCCATAGTTTGTTCCCACCACTTTTTAGTGTAGGACTCACCCATACTTAAAGACATATCTATAGCATTTTTACGGAAAAAGGGTCTATCTTTTAATGCTCTCATTTGTGAGCGAGACATCTTGTGTCTCTCAACTACGTACTCAGCTTCATCCATGTTAGCTGCATCAGGATCAGGGTAGAAGTTCCATATAGATACGTTACTAGTTGAAGGTACAGTTTTAATTGTAGGGTTATACTCACCATCATCATCCCAGTTAGCGTACTCTTTAGATACAGCAAATGGACCTTTCATAATACCTGTACCGAAAAGAGCTAACTCAAATGCTGCTAACCTTAATTGTTTATTAGCACCTGACTCTTCTAGTTGATCGTGTATTTTCTTTTGCATCTTCTTAGCTGCAATCATTGCAGGGTGAAAAGTAATACTGGTGCTGGTAGTACCTGGACCTTCAATTAGCTTTTCTTCTACAGGAGAAAGTTTATCTTCTAATCCCCCTAAACGATCCCTAATAGTTTCAAGAGTATCTCCAGGTTGTAATTCATTCTCAGGAGAAAAAGTAGGTTTATTAAATGCTTTCTTTATTTCATCCATACCTTGTTCAGCATTAGGATCAGCATTAAAATGTACTGACTCAGCTACACCTTCAGGTAATGTTGTAGGATCTACGCTAAGAGGAAATTTATTATTACCGAATAGTACCTCTACGACCTGACCGTATGCTGCAAGTGTTTTAGTTTTAGTTACTTTAACGAATACACGAGAACGTTCTGTATCAGTAAATTGTACATCAGGACCATACAAACCTCTATAGTTTCTATATGATTGTAACCAACGTGTTTCATCATTTTGTCTAGCGTCTTCAGCTTTACTAAATCTTCCTTCAACAAAATTCGCTATTCTGCCTACAGAGGAGTCTAACTCATCTTCAATGCTTTTTTTATCTTCAATGAAGGAGGACTCGTCAGATTCAATGTTATAGTCTAGTTCATCTTCAGCCATATTTTAGTATCCAAATGTTGTATCTGACGCTTGAAAGCCAGATCGTTGTGTCGCAGGATTAAAATCCCATAGTGAACTTCTAGGTCTTGTCATAACACCGTAACGTAAAGCATCATATAAGTGGTCTTCTGCGTGTGTATCTACGTCTTCAGGGTTACGTTTATCTAAAGGTAAGCTAGGTACTTGCGCTATTGTATTAGTACAAGTAGAGAAAAATACTAACCTAGGCTCCTCTGTAAACTCATCTACTTGTAATCTTCTATGTATTTCGTTTTTACCTGATACACGAGATCCTTTTGATCTATCAGAGGGTCGCCACCTACAACCTTTCATATTCATTTGTTCAGCTAAGCTTGGACCTGTATCACCTCTGTTGTGCCATAGTGAAGAGTCTAACACACCATATCTAATTGTACCATCTTCTTGTTCTGCGTCAAGTATCATATCAGCTAAGTCTGTAGCTGTCACTTTAGTTACGTACATCTCCCTATACACAACAAGTTGTTCTGCAGGAGTTACAGCTAACCAAACTACACCTGTCCAGCTACCGTACCCGTAGTCACACGCTCTAAATCTAGTCCAATTCTTAGGTATACTGTATGGATCTACTACGTGTATGTTACGATTAAACTCAGGGAAAGCTGCACCTTCATTAACATCCCAGTTACCTTCTAGTAATTGCTTACGTTGGTGTTCAGGTAACGAAAGAAGCATCGCTTCGTAGTCACCACCCTCTGATAAGTAAGGATTATCGAATAAACTAGCAGGTATAAATCTACGTTTAAATAAAGGCTGTCCTTCACGGCTGTGACCTTTAGGGTATACTATAGTGTCTCCTGATTCTATATCTGTAGCCCAAAAAGATTCCTTAGAAGGGCTAGGATCTATAAACATCTTTTTAACCCATTGGTGACCTGCTCCCCCTGGGTTAGTTGTAGCTCTCATGTATAAACCTAGCTCATCAGAGTATGCACTCCTAAGTCTAGATCTCATATAATTCCAAGCGTAAGGAGAACTCCATTGTGTAAGTTCGTCAAAACCAATCCAATTGAAAGCCTGACCTTGATAACGCATGACATCCATGTCTTTATCGAGGTAAGACATCCAGAGCCTACCCCCTCTAGGGGAAACCCATTGGCTTTTTCTTTCAGACCACTTAATGCCTGGAATTGCTTTAGGGTATAGCTCTTGGCTTTTCTGTATAAGTTCACGTAGTTCCTCAGTCGTATGTCGTACTAATAACCCACTAAAGTTAGGGTTGTTTAAGCCGTGTAACGGGTCAGCTAACATAGCGTAGGATTTACCACCACCTGCTGCACCGCCATATAGTACTTCTCGCTCAGAAGAAGAAAGAAAATCTGTTTGTGGCCCAGCATTAGGAGAAAACACAATGTTCTGCATCTCTTCTACAGGTATATCTGGTGCTACAGGTGTAGCTGCTACTACTTTAGGTTGTTCTTTCTCTATTGGAGTAACTTCCGACACCTTCTTCTTCGAGCTTCTGGATCTCCTCGAGCGTTTCTTTGAGCCTTCTGGCAAGTTCGCGCTTAATTTTAGCTGATCTCTTACGTTTTTGCTCAACTTTTATTCGCTTTCTTAAACCTTCACTTGAAATGTAGCGTTCTGTTTGTTTATTTAACCAAATAGCTACATCTTTATAAGTATATTGTTTTAAATGGCGTTTAGCAAGTTCTAATGCTTCTAATTCAATAAATACAGGCTGTAAAAGTTTGTCGTTTTCTTTATCTATCTCGTATCCGAAAGGTACAGTGCGGCTAACACGAGCTATAGTGTGCCATTCACGTTCTTTACCTCTATCTGGCTTAGGTAACTCCCAATAACCTAGTCCGTTATATCCTTTACGCATACTGTATTACTGTTTTTATCTTCTTTTAGCTGTTTTTGTGCGTGGAAAAGATCTATTAGATGCTTTAGTAGACATTTTAAGGTTTTTACGGTTGTTATTCATAGGGTTATTGTTTTTATGAGCTACATCTTTACCGTCATTCTTTTTAGCTACTCCACCAGCTACCATTTTAGCCCTAGCTGAGTTGCGAGATGCACGTTTCTTTATTTGTGCTGGCTTACCTTGGTAGTTTTTGTATTCTTTTTTGTAATTTCTATTCATTATTCGTTTGTACCTTCTTTAGGTGGCAAATAAAACACACCACTAGAAGTTTGAATATCAACTTTATCTGTTTTAATGAGACCTGCACGATCTAAAACGTCTTTAGCTGCTACCATTTTCTCTTTTATGCCTAGCTCAGTAGGGTCATTCATAACGTTACCTAAAGCAAACGCTGCTTTTGGTGCAGTTCTAGCGAAATAAGTACGTGTAGCGTCCATTATTTCTTCTTTTAGTGACTCCACTATAATACGAGTAGGTGTATTATCACTATAACCTGATAGTTTTTTAGCGAGGACTACATCCCCTGCTGCTTGATCAAATAATACTTCTAAAAAGTTCTGTTGATTTTCTGTTAACTGTCTAGCCATAACTACGCTGTTGCCCTTTTTCTTCTTTTACCTGAAGCTGTAACTGACCATTTTACTTTTTGTGGTCCTGTTTTCTTAGATGCTTCTTTTTTAGTTATCCTTGAAGCTACCTTTGCAGGTCTACAGGCAGGATAAGGTCTACCTTTATCCTTTTTACCGCTACGCCCACAGGGTTTACCTGTCTTTACGTCACGCCAATCCTCCTTAAACCATTTACGTAAACCACCTTTATACGATTTACTTTTTGATTTAGCTTTTCTAGGCGCCATTACGCGTATCCACCACCACGTTTTTTATACGTTCTAACTAACCAAGCGTTAGCGTAAGCAGAAGGGTAAACTTTAAACTTGCTTTTAGCTTCTGCTTTCACTGCATTATATAGTTTTGTATTTTTAGGGGTAGGTGAACCTGATTTTTTCTTTTTAGCTGCCATAATTGTTATTTCTTTTTCTTTTTAGGTCTAGCTTTAGATTGAGCCGTCTTAGACAGTTCACTAAAGTGATACAGACGTTTACTAGTCTTACCGTGTGTTTTACCTGAATGAAGATCGCCATTAGGCATTTTGTGTGTACCACCTTTGTGTTCTGTTCCATCACGGAAATAATGTTTTACACCTTTCATGTTAGCCTCCACACTGACATTTATCGCAGCAATCACAAGGCATATTTAACAAAGATCGTATTAGTCTTTTAATATAACTCATGTTACTCTGCTCCACCTTTTTCCTTTAGTACTAAACCAAAGATACCACAAATAATACCTGCCCACGTAAATAACGGGCTACCAAATATTATACCTAGACCTACGCCACCTACAGCAACTGCTAGGTAGCTTGAAGGTTCTTTTAATCTTCCTTTAATCCAATCCATAGTTGTTATCCTCCTATTGTTAATCTTTTAATATCGCCTCTACAGATACCTAAGTCATTTAGTTGTCTGTCTGTCATATTCATTAGCTGCCAGTAGGCAGTTCTATTATCTGAATAAGTTTTTAATGCTCTTAAAAATCGTTTTATAATCATTTTGTATAACTCCTTTTTTCTTAAATGATTAAGGAAGTTATACCATATTTAGTTATATCATAAAAATGTTATTATTGCAACCCCGTTATGCTTTAAATAGATTCACCGAAAGGGTTAAACTCAAAACAACTGCCTTTAACGTAGTGTCCTGTAGCGATCAAGCCTTTTCCTACATTAACAACTTGTTCCGTGCATTCTTGTTCCGTTTCAAACAAATGATGTTGTCTAATTAAAACATCACAAGAGTTTACGTCTGTAACTACACTACAATAAAGTATAATTGCGAGATACATTACTTCGGTTTTTTATAACTATAAAACATACCGCCACCACGATAGTCAGAAATACCTTTTTTAGACATACCACCACGGTTCATCATTTTAAAGTCAGCACCAGATATCTTACCGTCTTTGTTTTTATCTAACTTTACTTGTCCACCTTTTAAGTAGCCCATTGTCTTCTTATTTTTCTTTTGCATCATGCCACCCTTGTTTTTACCTAATGCTCTTCGAGTATCCATTATGATGTTGTACTCTTCTATTGGAACCATTTTATCATTAATTAAACCCATTTCAGTTACTTTAGGTTTAGTTTTTTTCTTTTTACCGAACATCTGAAGTTTTTCTAGTTTATCTTTAGAGTATAGACCTTTAGGCTCATTTAACTTTTTTATTTCTGCTTTTATGCTTTTCATTTGTTTTTCAGCTTTAAGCTTTAAACGTCTTTCTTCTAGTTTTTCTTGCCTACGTTTCTCTACGGACTCCCTGTCCATCTTCATAGGTTTTTTAGTTTTAGATGGTTTACTTTTAGCTTGCTTTCGTAGCTTCTCTAACTGTTTCTGAAGTTTAGCTTCTTGTGCTTCTCTACTCATTGTATGTATTCCTTTTACTTAGTCTTAGTTTTACTCAAAGCTGTAGCACCCATAAAGCCTACTACGACACCTAATTGAGCTACAATAAATGTATTTAAGAAGCTAGACGCTGCTTCTACTTTTTCTGCGTTAACTATAGGTGTAAATATAATTAGTACCGCTACTATAGTTACAGACATAGCTAACCACGCCATTATGCGTTGCGTATCCATTAGCTTATCTTCGTTCTCTAAACGTATCCAACGCTCGTGGCGATCCATTTCTTCATCAGTAATAATGCCGTCACCATCAGTGTCAGCCATAGCGTACTTACTATCTACTTGTAACTTCTTAGGTGACACTATTTTTTCTTTTTACTTTTTTTACTAGGTAATACTTTTTTAATTATCTTAGTAGTCCAAGCTTCATTCTCAGGTGTACTAGGGTCATCTTTAATGTAGTGACCTTTATCGTTTCTAGCGCGTACCATCTCTACTACTTCTTCTTTAGGCTCTTCTGTCATTGTGCCACTACATATAGCTTCAATGTTTTCCTCTTTGAACCATACTTGTCCGTATGCATCCATACCTGCAGCAGGTTGACCATTAGGTCCTAACACTGTGTTGTCGTCTTGTACTACAAACCCGTGTGCTTCTAGTGCAGTTTTATTATCTGTGAATATACTCATTATACTTCCTTATGTGTTAACACTTCCATCGTCTTCTAGCTTGTCTTATTCTAGAGTTAGGATCATTCCTAGTCTTAGCTGAACTTCTTTTTAGTTGACCTAAAGATCTAGCGCAGTACGACTTTCTACGTTTAGCTGCTTTACTGCCTGGTTT
>Ga0208158_1000494_pt1 | contig 13996 bp, 35 predicted proteins | sample 8_EtaG_FD_184081 | JGI IMG/M metagenome (GOLD analysis project Ga0208158, IMG submission 184081) | Marine viral communities from the Subarctic Pacific Ocean - 8_ETSP_OMZ_AT15162 metaG (SPAdes) (version 2) | ecosystem: Environmental > Aquatic > Marine > Oceanic | place: Pacific Ocean | collected...
CAGTCCAATTGTCCTCTTGTCCTTCATCTGGTTGAGATCTTATATAATTATCAAGGCCTGCGTAGTCAACATCTACTATAGCGTTTGTAGTTGTATTTGTTACATCAATACCTCTACCTTCATTTACTGCTATTAATGTACCAGCATTGGCTGTAGTTGATAAAGTTATATTACCTGTAGTTGAGGATATTGATACGCTATTACCTGCTGTTAGCTGTGTTGCACCAGCATTAGCCACTGTAACATCACCTGTAGATGGATTTGTTGTAATAGTGCCTGATGCAGTAATACCTGTGTCATCTAATACTGAATCAACAGATGATAATAATCCTGGAATATCTACTGTTACATTGTTGTTTGTTGCCGATGCTGTTACACCAGTACCGGTAAAGTTCCAACTTTCTGTATCAGTTGTAAGTGGTATACCGTTACCTTGGGTGTATATATCAGTGGGCGTGGGACCAGGTTGTGACCAAGTCCCATCCCCTCTTAGGTAGGTGAGTGTTGAAGGGGTGCCACTGGCAGATAGACTCGATGTTAGGGTACCCGTTGTGGTGATCGGTCCACCTGTTAATGTTATGAAATCTGAATTAGCAGTAGATATAGATGTTACTGTACCGATGCCAAGCGCAGCTAGTATGGTATTTACCACTTCGCTTACCTTAAAGTTCCTTGTTACATTCTCTGTACTCAAGTCCGATGCTATTAAATAGTCGGTGAGCTTCAGTGAGCCTGATGAGTAACTCTTAATCTTTGCCATTTATGCTAAACTATCTTCTGGTTTCCCAAATATATTTCTGTAATTTGTGCTGTCCCTACATAATAGACCACTCCTGTCATATTTGTAGCACCTAAATGTATGCCTGCTGCCATATTGTTTTTAATTTAAAGTGTATACTTAATATACTTACAGAAAAACACCTTTTTTTACGCAAAACACACTAAATTTACAATAAAGTGACACTAGGTAGTTACTTATAGGATCTTTATTAGCTATTGTCATTAAAATTGGTTGCAAATATAGGAGTATTGTGTTACCCCCTATATTATTGATTATCAATCTGTTACACAAACCGTTTTTATTCACCCCACCACCCCCATTTTCATGACATTTTGTCAAAACTTTTTGACTTTTTGTCATATATTGTACAATACATTGACTTTTTTTCTATAAATTATACTAATTTTACTAAACTATACTATTTATACTAATATATTTAGTATTATGACAACTTGACATATAATATTATATTAATGACAATGTGTCATAGTGGTATACATTCAATAAAAAACTATTATATAAATAATTTTACACCTTTTTATTTACAAATTAAATACAACATCATTCAGATAATATAATAAAATTAACAAATGAAAAAATTATATACAAAACATTATCAAACAAAAATATTAAATATTAAAAAAATAAAAATTAATAATAAAAAATATATTGGTTTTAAATTAAACGATTTATTTTTAATAAAAAATTCAAACGAAATAATCGAATTTAATTATAAAGGTTTTTCATTTATAAATATTAAAAATTTAAAAACAAATATTTTAAATATAATATAAAATATATACAAATTTAATACAACATTAAATGGATAATATAATAAAATAATAATAATAAAAATAATAATAAATAAATAAATAATAATAATAATAATAAATAAATAATAATAATATGGAAAATAAAATTGTCAAAAGGTTTGTTATATCAAAAAATGGTATTGATAACAAAATAACGTGTGAATTTACTAACAAAAAAAATGAAAAATTTATATATAATCAGTTTACTATATATAAACAATTAAAAAATAAATTTGATAATATGGAATGTTTTCAAAAATATAAAACATATACTAATACAAATAATTTACCAAAATTTGTCAGAGAATTATCAAGTTTAGTATAATAAATTAAATATAATATGTTGAAATTAACAAAGTTCTCTAAATAAACACTATTAGTTTCAATGTATTATATAAATAAGTGGAGGTTTATGACTTTCTTTTCTGATACCACTTTAAAAACTGTTGAACCAAGTCACGAGATAAATGGTTAATGTGAGTTCGATTCTCACTATCTCACTAAATTAAAATAAAAATGATGTATTATGATGAAGAAGAGTTTGACCAAGAAATAATAATTGACAAACTCTTACAAGAAACAATATATAATAAAAATAAAAATGATGAATAAAAGTATAACTGACATACTCGATTATGTATTAGTGGAATTTGAACACTTGACTACTGTTCAACAATGTAACTATATTCTAAATAAATATGATATAGAAATCACTAATGACATATTGATGTATATGAAAAATAATGGATAATATGAGTAAAGAAATAAATATAAACATAGATAAATATGTAAATTGGAATGAAATTATAGATGATTTCGGATTAGATACAGGTGATATGTCACCTGACGATTGGATTACACTATATAATATTCTTGAAAGATACATTATATCTAATAAACCAAAATAATAATATGAAAACTGTTACATTAAGTAAAAAAGAAATAGAATTAATAAACGAGTCTTGTGAATATTTTATGCAAATATTAAAAGATGATTCAACTTTTGAAAATCCAAATAATAAAAAGTTCTATGATTTATGGGACATAAGAAATAAAATAAAATAATAATATGGAAATAAGAATATACGATGGTCAAACCGACAACGAAGTAGGTAGATTATATCTATCTCAAAGTGATGGAAAACCATCTAAAAAAGAAATAGTAAATAATATAAAAGAAAACTACAATATAAATAGTGTATATTGGAGTGTAATGTAAAATAAATAATATGATTGGAAAAAGAAATAATTTTAATAAATACTTAATTCAAGAGTTTATGAATGATAAACTCACTGGATATACTTCAGAATTTAATGGTAAGTGGGTATTTTCACTTGACCATCATTATGAAAATGGACCTAAAGTCGCGTACGTTAAAACCGATACAGGTCATGAAACTATTTATCTTCGTGATGAAGATGATGTTGACTATACTTCTCAAAGAATTCAAGAGACATTAATCAATTTAGATGATATATATGAATCAGAGAAAAGAATTGATGAGTATTGTGTTGAAAATCCGTGGACAAGACACGGAACTTAATGTGTAATTTAAATTAAATATATGAAATTAGTAGAAAAATTAAAAAATGGTACAGAAATGTACAGACTTGATGATGGTAGACTTGGTAAAATTTATCCTAAATCTGGTTATGTTAGAGTGACTACACTCAGACATGGTATAATGGATGGTAAATATTGGTCTAAAGATTCTACCAAAAATAGTAGATGGTATCAAATAAATAAAAAAGAAAAGTATAAAAATAAAGGCATGAAATTTAGTCATGTTAGAAGAATATTAATACCAAAAAGAAAAGATCAACTTGCTTTCCTTAAAGCGTTCAATGATAAAAATGCGGATAAAGTAAAACAAATGAAGAAAATGTTAGAAGGATATGCGAAAGGTTTGAGATGGTTTTCTAACTTTGAAGCAGAAAAAAGAGCTTTACTTCATATTAACTTAAATGATAAGTTAAATAATATTAAAGATGCTTTAAAATCTATTGAAAAAGATGTTACTTCAAGTCATTATTGGAAATAGAATTACAAATCAAATACAATTTACTTCAGATAATATAATAAAATATATATATGAAGTATTGTAAATGTGGTATCGTTCTTCATCCTGTTCGCGTAGAATTAGGTTATAATAAATGTGTACAATGTTCTGACATTCAACAAGTTAGTTATATACCTATTATTGCAAACAAGCAGGTTTTAGAAGTACAAGTAGTCAGTCAAGAACTAAGTGCACAAGTGCATAAATCTTGGCGGCGTAAATAGAGTTGTGCCACGATGGGGTAATTAGTGGGTTCGATTCCCACTCAACTCTCTAACTTTAAATAAATAAATATGAATTTTCACTTAAATAAAAAGTATAACTTTACAAAAGGTTTAACTTTAACTGAAATAATAGTGTATGTTTACATTGGTTTACTATCACTAACTGCGATAGCAGGTATAATAACTGTATTTGGTTACATTTTACTAAATCCAGTTGAAGCAGGTAATGCAATGGATAACAGTGGTTTTAACTTTTAATTATGATAAAACAAGAAAAACTAGAAGAGTGGAGAATGTACAAAATCAAACATTCTCAACACTATAAAAATATAGTTGCGATAGATTTAGCAAAATACATGGTTAGTTCTTTTAAGAAAAACTATTCCGTGCATCAACCTAAAAGTATTCAACCATATTTTGAATCAGAACTTAATAAAATATTAAAAGAAATAGATAAAATTAAATATTGGTAGTATGAAATTTACAAGAATAGATCCAAAACTTATTAAACAGCATAAAAATTCAGTAATGAATCAACTTATGTTAAATATGAATAAACCAACTGGATTAACACCTCTTGAATTAAGAGATAAATTATTAAAAATAAGAAAAAAATTAGATGAATAATATAGAAAACTGTATTGGTAGTGGTGTAAAAATCACTCAAGTTGAATTTAACATTGGCCTTGATGGCCATATGTACACTGAAAATGGTGTTGCGTTGTTATTAAGACAAGCTGGATTTAAATTATATGACGATGCTTATTTTGTAGATAAAGGTCAATACCTTGGTAACGAAGAACCTACGTTTGTAGGTTTAACTTCAATAATCGCTTCAGTAAAAGAAATAAAACATAAAGTAAAAGATTTATGCGATATACTACAACAAGATTGCATTGGAATTCTTATTGATAATTATCAAGGTAAATTAATATATAACAAAAGACATTTAAAACAATTACCTAAATTAAAATTTGATTCAGATTTGTTTATAGATGCATATAATAAAAATAATTTTAATAAAAATTTTAAATAATGAAAGATAAAAAATACATAACAGTTCTTGAAACTAGTCATGGAAATGTTTGGCAATATGAATTAATAGAGTGGTTTAAAAATATTGAAGATGCTAAACAATTTTTAGAAGATAAAGGCCATGATACGACAAATTGTCAGTGGATGGAAACAAATGGTGAAGTGATAACTTATAATCATAGTGATGAACTACTTGATTATGGTTGGACAAGAAGGAAAGAGAAACTTGATAGATATGATATAAATAATAATGGAACAAGAGAAATTTGCGGATAATATGAAAAAAATAAAGAAAACATCAGATAAATTTAAAATGTTCTTTGATGGGTTACCTCACAAAGGATATATGCTTGGTGATTTACCACCTACATTTGGTAGAAAATGGATAGAAGAATATGATGAAGAAGGTGAATTAAAACTAAAACAAGGCATTAGTAAATGGTATAACTATAAAGGATTAACATGGATAAGAATTTTAAAATAAAGCAAAAGCTTAATGATGATGCATTTGATAAAGCACAATCTCAAATGTATAATCTTAAGCAAGATGCTGTAAGACAAAAAGAAGAAATAAGAAATGGTGGTGATGGTACTATTCCAATAGACTTATTAAAAACTTGTTTACAATCAACTGAAAAGCAGTTGGCTATATGGGAGTATATTAATGAACTTATATGGAATGATATGTATCATGAAATACCAACACAAAAAACTTGGAGACAATTACAAACTAAATACAAATAACTTACGATAATATATATACATATTATTATTATTATTGCGCGGTAGAGCAGATGGTCAGCTCGCGAGTCTCATAAACTCGAGGTCGGTGGTTCGAATCCACCTCGCGCACCTAACTTTAAATTAAATAAATGGATTATATAAATAAATTAGAAAAATATCTAGGCGATAAATATGATTGCTTAGTTAAAATCGGTGAGGATTTAAACAATCCGGATTTAGAATTATCTGAGTGGTATACTGCAGATGATTATACAGTGTATGTTATGACAAATGATGCAAAAAATATTGATTGGGAAAATGATGTATATTATTATGAGCCAAGCTTCGATACAATTATAGATAGAATACACGAAACTGTTGATGATATGGGTTTTGGTGGTGAAGTTAAAATATATATGGATGCTGAGCAGTGGTTACCTGAACAAGATACCCTTGATTGGTTAGAAGATAAAGATGGCAACTAGAGCATTAATAAGAGTCATACCCAGACAAGAAGGTATTGCGTATGACAAAGGACATATGCATGTTGAAGAGTCCTTAGTAAATATATACAATCATTATGATGGTAACCCTGAACATTTAGGTGTTAAACTAGCTAAGTTTTTATTACCGTATAAAATTACAAATGGTGTTTCAAGCTTAAATGTTAAAGATTTTACAAAATTAGCTAATGGTCCAGAATGTTTAGCAGCACAATTAGTTAAACACTTAAAAACTGGTGATATTTGTGATATGGTTGTTGGTAATGTATATTTATATCCAATAAAACCTTATAAATCTATATTTATATCAGGCTATGATGCAGAATATATATATACTTTATATCCTAAAACAGACGAACCTACATACATAGCTATTTATAAAAACTTTGATGATAAAGTTATATTTGTAGGTACACCAGATAAATTAATTAAAAAATATGACAGACAAAGAGATAAACAAATTAGCAGCACGAGTAGCTGATCTTGTACTTAAAAAGTTTGTAGATTATTATGATAATCATGAGACTTTAGAAGTATTTAAGCCTAGTGATGATGATGTATTAGACTTTGAAATATCAAGACTTGAACAATTACTGTATCAGTATGAAGATAAAGAAGAGTATGAAAAAGCTGCTATTGTTAAGAAAAAATTAGAAATATTAAATAAAAAACGTAAAAAATGAGTGATTTTAATGTAATGCTAGCACACCCATATGGCAAAAAAAGTTTCGATAAAGATTCTTTTATTCAGCCAAAACTAGATGGTGTTAGATGCTATATAACTAAAGACGGCGCATTCAGTCGCAACCACAAAGAGTTTAAAACTGTAGATCACATTAAAGATTTGTTTAAACCTCTATTTGAATTGGCACCCGATATAATACTTGACGGTGAACTCTACAACCACCAATTTAAAAACAACTTCAATAAAATTATATCCCTTGTGAGAAAACAAAAGTTAACTGATGAAGATAGAGCTGAAGCTGAAAAGTATATACAGTTTCATTGGTATGACTTTTATAATCCAAGCGATAAATTTGCAACATACAGAAGAAGACATCAGCTTATTAAACTAAATGTAACAGAGCTGCAATCCATATTTCATAAAATCTTAAAATTTCCAATTGTGCCAGTTGAAGCATATGAAGTATCTTTACTTGATTCAGCTAAACTATGGCATGATCACTATATTAAAGATGGTTATGAAGGTAGTATAATTAGAAACAACAAACCTTATGAACAAAAACGAAGTTACAACTTACAAAAATTCAAAGACTTCCATGACACAGAAGCGACTATTGTTGGCTATGTTGAAGGCAAAGGCAAAAGAAGCGGAACGATTGGCAAGTTTTTGGCTGTTGATAGCAGTGGCATCAATTTCGGCATGCCTGTTATGGAAGATTATGACACTATGGCCATGATGCTTGTTAATGTCAAAGATTATATTGGCAAAACAGCTACATTTACATACTTTCAAAAGACTCCCAGAGGATCATATAGACATCCTCTATTTAAATCAATCAGAAATTATGAATAATCTATCAGATTTAATCATACCTTTTATGATAGCAATAACTATGGGCTCTAGCGGTTATGCTGTAGCCCTTATCGCTGACTATATTAAAAAAAGTATATTAATACCTTTGATATGTATGTTTATATTTGATATTGTAACATTATATGGTTACTATGCAATAGAAACATCTAAATTACAAATGATGATGGGTATTATGTTAGGAACGATACTTAAAATAGTATCATTTATATTATATCAAAAATATTTAAGCAATGAGTAGAAAATTATTTAATCATATGATAAGTGTAAATTTATTTAATATGAACGCAAAACGTAAAAGAAAACAAAATGCTAATAAAAAACAGAAAAAACGGACATAGAGATTATTTATGGAACTCTATATATGAGTTACGTAAAGATATAACTAATTATGTTTTAAAATGTAAAGCGAAAAATAAACGTATAAAACTACATAAATTAGATCACAAAGCAGAATTGATTATAAAGTACTCTGAGAAACTTAAAAAGTTTCAAGAGACACCTACCTTAAGATGACAATAGGTAGTAATATTTAATAGAGTAATAGGCTAATGTCATACAGGAAAATAAATTATTTAAATAGGAATAGAATTATATACAATAGAGATCCTATAACTGATAAGCCAACAAAAACATTTACCTGGGGTAAATTTTATAAAAATGGAACATACGAGTGCTATGAGTTATTTAAAAGTAAAGCAAAAATAACTAGTTTTAAATCACTTAAATGGCACTTGTTAGTTCTAAAATATTTAAACCCAGAGCTAGAAGATAAAGATTTTAATAATCTTGCATATTATATAACAAATAAGAAAAATAATTTTATTACTTTTAATATAAAAGAAAAGTATTTAATTGATATGTTGGATAACTTAGAAATAGATCAACCACCAGTTAATAGAAAACGAAAGGTAGTGTTTCATCAACAAACTAAGTTAACAACAAAAGAAAAATTACAAATAGTAGGCCAGTTAATTGGTAGATCTTCAGTTGTGAAACAAGAAGATATTTATCAATGCATGTTAAATTTACACGAATCAAATGAAAAAATAACATGGACTGCAGTTGCTAACTTATTAAAATGTTCTGTAAGAACTGTTTATCGTAATTTAAATAAAGAATTAAAAATTGAAAAAATTAATTTAAATGAAAAAATATAATATATCTAATTATATTAGATACAAAGAAGACGTAAAAGAGTCACAACCAACTTTAAATAAAATTATTGAATATGAAAGAAATGATTTAATAAAAAAGTTTTTACCTTTAGTAGAAAATATAGCAAGAAAATTTTCAACATCGCAGCAGGCATCAGGTATATTAGATATAACTGATTTAATACAAGAAGGATCAATAGGACTTGTGAAAGCAGTTGATAAATTAGATTATTCAGTATTATCTGAATCAAAAGATAAAGAAAAAACATTAAAATCGTTCTTTTTTAAACGAGTTAAAGGTGCAATACGTAGAGCTATAGACCATAACAGAGGTAATATAAGAATACCTGAGCACAAAATGAACGAAATACGTAAAAATCCAAAAGACAAAAAAATGGTTGAAATGTTTTTTAATTCTATATTTCTAAGTATAGATAAAAAAACAATGACAGATGATGAAGATATGGTGTATCAAATACCTGATCAATCTGAACCATACAATATTAATATTCTAAATAGTTATTTAAAAAGTTTAATGAAAAAACATTTAGAAGAAAATGAATATGAAGTTTTAAGACTATCATATGGCCTTGATTGCGATAAGCATTCTGCTGTACAAATAGCAGATAAGATTAGTATAAAAGGCCCTAGTGGTTATGTTAGAGTTTCTGAGCTTAAAAAGCAAGCTGTAAAAAAATTAATTGACAACGTAGATCACTCGCAAGTGCTTGATTATCTGTAATATACAGATGTAAATAGCAATTTTAATATGTAATTATATATAATATAAACCCTTTAAACCTATGACACTTAACGATAAGTTAGCAACTATTCAGACTAAATTTAAATCGAAAAAAAGTAGATTTAATTCATTCGGCAAATATTACTTCCGCTCTGCCGAAGACATCCTCGAAGCAACTAAACCCTTTTTAATAGAATTAGGAGTTACAATAACATTAAATGAAAATTTAATCAAAAGTAAACCTATGCCTATTATAGAAAGTGTAGCAACCATATCTGATGGTAAAGATAATATTACAGCAACAGCTTTAGTTGGTGTAGATCTTTTACAAAAAGGTATGCAAACTCCACAACAGTTTGGCTCTGCTTCAAGTTATGGGAAGAAATACGCATTAGGAAATTTATTCTTAATCGATGACACGCAAGACAGTGATGCTGTAAATGATCATAATAAAACTATGACACCAGATCAAATAATACAAGCTAAAAAGTTTTTAAAATCTGGCGGTAAATTAGCTGCTATTAAAGCAAAATATAATATTAACTCTAAATTAGAACAAGAACTTACAACATTGTAAATGGATAAAAAAGATATTTTAAAAAGGTTAAAAAATGATACTGATTATTACGGCGAATTTGGCAAAAAATTTCTTAGTAATTCTGATATTAAAACCTTATTAAAAAATCCTTTAGCACTTGGGCAACCAAGTAAACCTTCAGCTGCATTTCTAGTTGGTGGGTATCTACATACGGCTATACTTGAACCAAATAAACTAAAAAAGTATAAAGTAATAGAATCTACCACTAGAAATACGAAGGCATATAAAGAGATTTCAGACGGTGAATTATGCTTACTACAACATGAAGTTGATAAAATAGAACTAATGGTGAATACTATAATGCAAAATAATGTTTGCAAAGATCTCATTAGAAGTAAAAATGTAGAGTATGAAGTACCAGGTTTGAAAGAAATAGAAGGAGAAACGTGGAAAGGTAAAGCTGATATAATTAATCATGATGAAAAACTTATTGTAGATTTAAAAACTACATCAGACATTGATAAATTTAGATTTTCAGCAAACCAATATAATTATGACAGTCAAGCATTTATTTATAATCAATTATTTAATTATGAAATGATGTTTATTGTTATAGATAAACAAACCCTTCAAATAAAAATTTGTGAATGCTCTGAAGAATTTTACGAAAAGGGTCAACGTAAAGTACAAGAAGCAGCAGCACAATATAGATTATTTTTTAAAGAGAAAGACTTTGATCCTAAACAATTTTTTAAAACAGAAACTTTATAATGGCATCAATAATAAAAACAAGTATTAATTTAAATAATATCCCTAAGGATAAAATTATTGTAGGAGCTAAAGGTAAGTATTTACCTATAAGCTTAACTCTAAATGATGAAGTAGACCAATTTGGTAACAATGGACCTGTTATTGTAGAACAAACAAAAGAAGAAAGAGAAGCAAAAGCATCTAAAACTTATTTAGGTAATGCAAAAGTTGTTTGGACCAATGGCATGAATGTAGAAGCAGCACCTAGAACTGATCAGCCAAAAGCTATGCCAAAGGCTGAACCAGCTCAAGAGCCTGATCTACCATTTTAACAAACTAAATACAAACATATTTAGATAATATATATATGCAAATAACAGAGATCAATGGATTTTTGATTGATAAATTCAATCAGTATGGTCTAGAACAAGGTAAGACACAAGGCGTGTGTCCTATTTGTTCTCACACTAGACAACCTAAAAATAAAAAGCTTAAATGTGCTTCTTATGATTGGGAACGTGGTCTCGGTACTTGTCATAATTGTAATAAAACATTTCAACTACATACTTACAAGCGTAAAGGAGACAGTGAAAAAAATTATATTCGTCCAGAATTCAAAAGTCAAAAACCTGTAAGCAACAAAATAGTTAAATGGTTTAATGATAGAGGTATATCTCAGTCGACCCTTAATGATTTAAATGTATCTGAGGGTCCTGAGTTTATGCCACAGACAAGTAAGACTGAAAACACAATAAAGTTTAACTACATGATGGGTGGTGAACTTATAAATGTAAAATATAGAGACGGTAGAAAAAACTTTAAACTATATAAAGGAGCAGAAAAAATATTCTATAATATTGATAGCATAATCGGTCATGATGAATGTTATATTGTAGAAGGAGAAATGGATGCTCTTTCTTTACATGAAGCTGGTATACCAAATGTTATATCAGTACCTAACGGAGCTACTTTAAACTCTAATAATTTAGATTATTTAGATAACTGTATAGATTATTTTGAAAATAAAACTAAAATAATACTAGCGGTTGACAATGATGAAGCTGGTCAAGCTCTACAACAAGAATTAATTAGAAGATTGGGTGCAGAAGTCTGCTATATTATAGACTTTAAAGATTGCAAAGATGCTAATGAATATTTAATAAAACATGGTAAAGATAATTTTACAAGTATTCTTAATAATCCTAAGGCAGTTCCTCTTGAAAACGTTACTACGTTTAATGATATTGAAGGTGAAGTTACAGACTTTGTACAACACGGTTTTAAACCAGGTTACCAAGCTGGTTTATCTAACTTTGATAGAATTTTTTCAACTTATACAGGACAATTTATTACTGTTACAGGTATCCCTTCTTCTGGTAAGTCAGATTTTGTTGATCAACTTGTTGTTGGTTATAACATAAACTATAAATGGAAAACAGCTTTTGCTTCGCCTGAAAATGCACCAACGTATTTACATGCGCATAAATTAATGCGTAAAGTTTGGCAAGGAATGCCAACGCCAGGTGATATAAACACTACTCAATGGAAAAAAGTAGGAGAACACATTAATGATAACTTCTTTTTTATTGATATGGAAAGATATACTCTTGAGTCGGTGTTACGTAAAGGCGCTGAGCTTGTAAAACGCAAAGGTATTAAATGTTTAGTAATAGATCCATTTAATAAAATTAGAGATGTTGATTGTAATACTGAAGATGTTAATAGGTATACAATGGAGTATCTAACTAAGATAGAAGTTTTTGCAAAAAAGTTTGATGTATTAGTTTTTATAGTGGCACATCCTACTAAAATGTATAAAGACAAAGATGGTAAGATTGAAGAACCAAACATGTACAATATAAAAGGTGGTGGTGAATGGTACGATGCATCTTATCATGGTATACTAGTACACAGAGACTATGAAGCTAAAACTGTTAAAGCTAAAGTTTTAAAAGTTAAGTTTCAAAATTTAGGTGAAAACGGAGCAGAAGCTTATTTCAAGTGGGAACCTAAATCAGGTTGTTTTATACCACATTTAGATCAACAAGTTATAAATGATGTAATGCCTTGGGAATAATATGGTATATAAGAAACGTAAAAAGAATTTATTACCTAGTTATATAGCTGATACAAATGAAGCTAAGTGGTATAGATATTGTATTGATAACAATATACGTATATGTACTATACCAGTTGAAGATGAAACAGGTAAATGGAAAATTGGTGTAAATATTGGGCCATATAAAAAAGGTGAAACACCTTATATATCTCCACATATTTATGACAAAGACACCCTTTACCCTACTTACTATCAAATGTGTAAATATTATTATGATAAACGCAAAAAATAATTTTAACAATGCTAACCAAGCTTTTAGATATTTTTATAAAAAAATAAAAATAGATGGTATACCTTATGGTGATACAAAAGCTTTGTTTAATATAGGGTTTTATTTACAAAACCCTTTAGATATGGAAATTACCCACCCTGAAAGAAAATGGAATAAAGAATATGCTCAAGCTGAATGGGAATGGTATTTAACAGAAGATCCACATATAACTCAATTAGGTGAAATATATGGTTCAATCCCTCCAATATGGGAAAAAATGCAAGACTCTGAAGGTAAATGTAGATCAAACTATGGTTATCAATGGAGTAGAAACTATCAGTTAGATCACGTTGTAGGTATGTTGAAAGAACTTAAAGATACTAGACAAGCTGCTATAAGTATTTATGATGGTAAAGAAATAAGTACTTATCGTAAAGATACACCATGTACTTATGCAGTTCAATTTAGTATAGTAGATAATGTATTGAATATGGCTGTTCTGATGCGATCTAATGATCTCTGGTACGGCTTTTGTAATGATCAGTATTGTTTTGCAATGTTACAAAAATTAGTTGCAGACAGGCTGTCTATTAATATTGGAACCTACTACCATTATGCACATAATTTACACTTATATAATAATAAAATTTAAATAAAAAACTATGTATTATTTGTACCACATACCTGGTAAAAAAATTGGTGTAACACGTAATCTTAATACGAGAGTTACATTAATACAAGGGTATAAAAAAGATGAATATGAAGTACTTGAATCTAGCGAAGATA
>Ga0208158_1000495_pt1 | contig 13987 bp, 17 predicted proteins | sample 8_EtaG_FD_184081 | JGI IMG/M metagenome (GOLD analysis project Ga0208158, IMG submission 184081) | Marine viral communities from the Subarctic Pacific Ocean - 8_ETSP_OMZ_AT15162 metaG (SPAdes) (version 2) | ecosystem: Environmental > Aquatic > Marine > Oceanic | place: Pacific Ocean | collected...
TTTGTTTTAGGTTTAGGTTTCTTCTTTTTCTTTTTTTTACTCCCACTTAAGAAACGATAGCGGGGTGCCATTACTCAGCTTTCTTTTTAGCAGGAGCTTTAGCTTCAGCTACGGTAACACCGTACCTCTCTTTGAACTGCTCTTCAGAGAGCCCTTCTACACCGTCAGAACCAACGATGATAGCTAGGTCTAGTTCCTTCTGTTGTTCTACTGATTGTGTCATGCTGTTTTCTTTTTAGTTTTACGTTTAGCTAAAGGTAATTGAGGTCCAGACTTTTTAAGAAAGGTATCCTTCTCATGTTTGTTGGTTGTACTCTTACCCTTATTGTAAATCTTCTGAGTTTTCTGAGCCTTACCATGAGAGAAAGGATCAATATCAAATGTATGAGCCATTATGTTTTTAGATTAGATCGTGCTAACTTTTGCTGAATATCAAAGCGGTAAGCTTCATCCTTCTCATACTTAGGGCTCTCCATATCACGGACAACCTCAGCCATGCTTCGGTATGTATCACCACTACGCGGAGATTTACCAGTAACTAGATCAGGCTGTCTGCCTACAGCATCTTCATACTGTCCTACTAATGCTTTAACAGCAAAACGTAGAGCTGCTTTGTTTCCAGTATTCATTACTTCATTAAAAGCATCCTGATCGTCTGGAGACATGTTCTGTCTAGCCCAGTCAGTTACATCATTGTAACCTTTATCACCACCTGCAATGTTTTTAATGTCTGTAATATCATTTTGAGATAGATTAGCTGATTGATCACCGTAACCCATTTCAGATGCTCTACCTTGTAGGTAGGAATCAACTGTAGATTTAGGTAATCCTGCAGTTTCTAAACTCTTATACATATCATCAGTAATCACACCGTCATTTTCATGGAAGTGTTTACTGATAGTCCAAGGATCAACCCCACCTTTCTCAAATACACCAGATAGTTGTTCACCATAAACCTGTTCAACAGCTTCATAGTCAACAGTACCATCGTCAGAGTAACCTGATACTCCAGGTGAAGCTTCCCATTTATCTGAAGGTAGAGCTTGTTCAGTTTCAGAGTCATTACTACCAAGCTTTCCTTGAAGCTCTAAGTATGCTTTCTCTAATTCTTCAGCATCTCTATATTTACCAGCCAATAAGTTTGACTGTTCTTCTTGCATCTTCTCGCCAACTGCGAGACTCTCTCCATCTCTAGCTTCCGCTTCGGCTATTGCCTGTGGATCTTCAGATGGATCATATGTAATTGTATCTGCCATAGTTTACGCTTGTGGTACAGCTGCCATTTCATTAGGATTAAAACCACCTTCAGGTTGTTCCTCTGGAGCTGAATTAACTCCACCCTCTTGCATCTGCTTCATCATATCTGCAGCTGCTGGGTTCTTAGCAGGATCCATCATAGGTGAGTTAGCAAATTGACCTGCTTGTTGCATCATCATCTGCTGTTGTGCTTGCTGTCTTTGTTGATCAGCTTCAGCTTGTTTCTCTTCTACTGACTTAACTAGGTTAAGTATATCAATACCTTGTGCAGCTGCAAGACGTTTGATAGCTTCATCAGGATTAAGTAAACCTGAGATAGCTTCCGGTCCCATAGTCTGAGCAATGGTAGTAATAAATTGTACAAGAGATTCTCTATCTTGACCTCTACCTAATGCATTAATTCCAGCTACAATTGTAGGACGGACTAAGTTCTTAGGTATGTTAGGTATCTTTTTACTTGCTTGTAAGACGTGCATCTTACGATTCAAGTATGGTATTAGGAATTCATTTGTCAGCAAGGAGAATAATCCACCTAACTGTTGTTCTAATTCCATCTGTGTCAGCCTTACTTCCTCGGCTGTAGTGCGTTCGCTTTGACGCACATTCATTATTAAGAAAGCTTCTGATAATCTTTTCTCTAGCACATTAGCTAGATCAAATGCAGTACGGAAGTCAGCTTGCTTGCCAACTTGTATCACACCGATATCTTCAGGTCTTCCTTGTACTATTGCTCCATTACCAGCTTGCGCTAGTGTCTGTGGCTTGGTGGTAGAGCTTGGAGATACAGTAAAGATTACTTTTGCTGCAGCTGCTGATCCTTCAACCAACGCTTGCATCAAACCTTCAAGAGACTTTAAGTCTCCCATAAATTCTTCTACTCTAGATCTTCCGTAGTCCTCTCCATCAACTGTCACAAATCTTAGTGGTAGCCATGGGCTTTTATCTTTAGGTGCTTTACCTAAACTCTCAGGGAGGATTATATCCTCTGCTTCCTGATGCCAAACCCATCCTTTCTTCGTCAGCTTAACACAAGTGTAGACATCTACATCCTTGTCGTGTCCTCCTGTGCTCTCGTCAACGACGCCAATCTTAGGAGGAAGCTTGAACTGTTCGCCAAGTATCTTTCGGCTCACACGTTCTCTTGTAACGATCTCAGTGACGTTACCATTTCCATCTCGTTCTACTACATATCTGTTGAGTGGATACATTTTCATACCATCTTTACCCATGTAAAGAAGTGCATTACCTGTAACAACTAGATGTTTAATAGCTGAAAAGATTTGAACACGATCAGTAGAAGCAGCTATGCTTTCCATGATCATACGTTCTATCTTAGCAAAGCTAAGGTCCATCTCACTCTTAGATTCTGGTGGTATCTCTATCCCTAGTTTCGAGTCATCTAATTGAAGCTTAAAGAAACTAGTAGAAGGTGGTAGTAACCCTAACATAAGTTTAGAGGATAAGGTTACTACTCCTTTAGCACCGACTGATTGCCACGGAGTTTTAAACTTCGTGTACTCTGCTTTCTGTTCCTCATTCATCATTAGAGTAGGAAGAGTTAGCTTTGCACAATCAAGTGCTACATCAAGAAATGCTGTACGTCCACTGGTCAAACGATTGTATCGTTGCCGTGCTGTGTCCATATTAAATGTTTAAATCACCTTTGTTACCGCCTTTACCATTGCCGGTACCAGTGTTTATGTCTGATGTACCGCCCTTCTTATCGTCGGGCTTTTTATCTTTTGTTGTATTTGCTGTTCCTTCTTTCCTCTTCTGGTCCTGCTCCGCCTTACGGCTTGCCTCTTCAGAGATCTTTCCACCTTCAGTGGATTGATCATCCACTTCTAGATCAGCTGTAGGAAGAGTGTTCTCTTCTGTAGGAGCCATCTGAGGTGGAGGTGGTGGAGGTGGTGGAGGTGGAGGAGGAGGTGGTGGAGGGGGTCCGCCGCCGCACATAGTTATTCCTCTGTGAATTTTTCTTTTAGGTATCGTACTACACTAACCTGTCCAGATCTATAATAAAATTCTTGCATAGATACTGTTGGGTCAGGCATGACGTCTGGAAAGGTGTGGTCAAGTTCTTTGATCACCCCTTCCAGGTCAAGCGTACTTGGGAAGATTGGGGTTTGCATGTTCAAAGAATGCTGGCATACGTGCTCGCTGTGTCTCAGAAAATTCTGGGGCTTTCCCTTCATAGGTTAAGCGATCACTAGCATCCAGCCAAAATTTTTTATCCAAATATCTGTTAGGCGATGACTTCAATGGGGACATAACCCAGTTGATAGTTGCCTTTCTAAGTTTGTCTAAACTAGGGCTCATTGTCAACCCTAACTCCTTACATACCAATGAATTCGAGGCGACGTGAACTTGTTCATCACGGGAAATATCGGCACTTACCGTGCGCATTCCAGCGTCACCATTAAATCGGAAGAAGGGGAGCAACACGAAGAAGATCGAACGCTCGGCAACCATTGCTTTGAGAATCGTGTGATCTGGATGTGATATCCAGGCGTCTCGTATTCTTTTAGCTTCGGATTCAGCCTCATCATCAACGCCATGAGCGTTGGCGATATAACCGAGAGCGAGATCGTGTCTCTCTTCGTCGCGGATATTGGACACAAGTATGTCCCTCGCTGTTTCTGGAATTTCATTCTTAATGGCTTCTTTGATAAAGCCTCCGACTGGCATTTCCATATGCCTCATAGCGAGGGCGCGGAAGAGAGTTTCCTCCGCACCATCCTGTAGTTTTCCGGCTGTTGTCTGCACCGGAGACCATTTACGTTTTCTGTTTAATAATTTTTCATAAGGGTTCATTTCATTCACCGCATTCGCATGTTGGAGCAAGTATTTCCTCCAGGTATGCGTCTACAGCTTCAGAGTCATCTAGTGCAGCCATTGCATTAGTCTTGTCCTGAGTGTCACCCATAACCTGTAAGGAATAATATAAAGAGGTTTGGGGGCTCGATAGCCACTCTTCGACGAACGCATTGTCGTATTCTACTACATCACTCCATGAGTTAAATGAATAGCCGTGAAGAAGTCCCGTATTATCTAAAAGTTTCACAAAGTTGTCAGCTACTTTCTTATAAGTAGCCCAGCCAACCTTGCTGGCAATTTCTACGTTACCATAATCATATGATTCAACACCAAACGTACCGCTATCGCGGTCAACTTTAGTGCTGATTGGAGGTGCAATTTCTGGACAGCAGGTGTATCCATCTAGGTCTTTACTGCGATAAGAACATGACGCAGTAGGGGCTATAGCAAATGCTCTAACCATATTATTATTTCTAGCAACGTTAGCTGCCTGTTGTATACCTTTGTATATTTCAGTAGCTAGTGTACCAGCTTTACCTAGTGGAGCAAGCCCTGTGTTTACATGTTCTAAGGCTTCTCCGAATTCAGCGTAGGTAATTTGATATCTTCGCAATAAGTTCGCGAGTCCGAGGAACCCGAACCCAACTTGACGGTCCGTTTCACTTGGAAGATATTCTCCAGACCTTCCAACGCCTGTTCTGCCATGAAGATCGCACAACTCGGACATACCCTGACGGCAAGCCTCTTGTATGTTGCCGAGCTCACAGGCACCGAAATTGAGATGCTCGAGCAAGCACGTTCCTCGTGATCGCAAATATACCTCAAGACAGACGTTTCCATAGATACGGTTCCCATTGTTATCGTGTTTAATTTTGTTTAGCCAGATGTCTCCTGACTTAATGCCATATATTATGGCTTCTTTTACATTATTATTTGCTTGAGCCCATTGACTTGGGGTAAGATTAACGCACCTCTTAATCCACGGAAGTTCTGCCCTTGTATAGGTAACAAACTCAATGAGATCAGGGTGGTCAATGTCAAGGTGACAAACAACAGCTCCATTCTTATAATGTCCCCCCCGTCTAAGAGTTTCATTTAATACTGAATAGATTTTAGCAAAGGAGCATGGTCCAGAGGCAGTTAAACCTCTTCCATTCTCACTACCTTTAGGTCTGAGCTTGGATAGATGTACTGCACACCCCGCACCAAAACGAAGAGCATGAGACACGAAACGCCATGATGCTTCGAGTCCTTCTGGCCCTTCCATACTGTCTTCAACTACGAACACAGTACAACTAACAGGCAAACGTCCTTCTGGATTATCTATCCAATTCTGTACTCGGCCTGTGCGAGCGATCAATTCTTGTTTCATACTATATCGTCTAAATTTGGTGGTGCATAGTTTGGTCCTTTAAGAACCTTTCCGTCTTCTCTGTAGATAGGGTGTCCATCCTCATCTAACTTTGACATATTACTTTCGTGGACACGATGTAAAGCCTCGTCTAAATCCCAGCCCATGTTCTCAGCATACTGATAGCAAACATAAACTAAATCAGCTAGCTCTTTTAAGCAGTCGGATTTAACTGAAGTGCTATCTCTCCACATTTCTCCATCAGCTTCAAGGAATTCTTTAAACTCCTCGATGATTAAGTTCTTCTGTTTAGTCTGCGGTGCCCGACCTTGTGAGTTCCCAATCGAGTACGTCTTCCTGAACTCCTTGGCTTGGTTGCTCAGAAATGTGTGATGTATGTCGGGTGTGATCGTTAGTGACATGTTCTAGTTCGTTAGCGAGATAGTGGATAGCTTTTGTTAGATCTTGAATGTGATCTGTTTTGTTACCAGCTCGGCAAACATACTTAATGACATTACCGAGGTGATAGTTTAATTGTTGGTCTCGGATAAAATCCCAGACCTCTATCTTACCACGATTGTAGTAAGAAGGGTTGTGGAAACTGGTATTTTTCATTAAGCGTAATGTTCCTTGTTCTTTTTATTCTTTTTAACTCTTTTAACAGGTGAGAACCCGCTTTTATCAAGTGAACTTGGATCATTCTTAAGCTTATCTAGAACTGAATCTAAAGCAGGATCTTTTCCAGGCTTATACTTATCGTTAACCATTACACCTGGAGAGTTTTCCTTTAAGCCAGCCACTTTAAATGGCTTACCATATTTTCCTTTTAATTTACCCATGAGGATTCCATAAAATAGGTTGTTGTTTGTCGTAATCGTAATCCACATGCTGAAGGATTTTAGCAAGCCTAGCATTCATCAAAGCATCATCGTCTGATAATCCTTTTTCTTCATATGCTTTTAGGACTGCTTCCCAAGGTGTTGCATGTTTATTTAATATATCTGAAGCACGTTTAACTCCAATACCAGGGCAGCCTGAGTATCCATCAGTAGGATCTCCTGCTAAACTCTGTATTAAATGCCAACGGTCTCCGTCTTCTTTTGTAATCTCTTCTACGTCATCACTCATGTTCCATAATGGACCAGGAATCTGACGCATATCTTTATCGGGTGAAACGATGATGTTATCTGTACTATTAAATCTAGTCGCATCTATGCCTAGGGCATCATCTGCTTCGAGTGAATCTCTAACAACCGTGTTATAATTATCGCGGCAGTGATTGACCAAACGTTTATACCCCAGGGGCTTCCTGCGGTTTCGATGTCCCTTATAATCCGGAAAAATTTCTTTCCTGAAATTTCGGGGACTTGAAAAGTAGAGAATAATTTCATCTTCCATCATTGCAGTTTTGATTTTGCGTATTTCACGCTCAAATACCTTTAAGGTCTCTTTAAAATCAGATTGTGCTATTACAACATCTTCTCCGAAATCAATACATTCCTCACAGGCTTGAGCTGCTTTATACGCTACAAAATCTGTATCTATTAGTAGCATTAGTGTACTTGAGCCCAATTGTCACCGATGTTTGCATCAGCTTCAATAGGCAGTCTAAGTTTATAGTATTCACCAGCTTCTAACGCAGATAACTTACACACCTCAGCAACCTGTTCGCTTGATGATGGTGGACTTCCTAATACTTGCTCATCATGTATAAAGGCGTACCTTTGATGTGTAAGATTAAGTTGTCGTAAGTTAGTATTTGTAATTAATAACCACCTCTTCGCCACAACTCCCGCTGACGCTTGGAGTAAGGAATTGAGGGACTTATGCCTTTTGTCAACGACGATATGACGACCGTCGATGGCACGGATCGTACCAGATTTAGCCACCTCCTTGGCAGCTGTAACAAGCTTCTCAAGACCTGGAATGGCATCCATATAAGCCTTGCGAATTTCTTTTCCTTTAGCTGACGCTTTGTCTTCCGATAAAGAATCGTCATAGGACGTACCGATCTTTCGGTCTCCAGCTCCGTATAAAAATGCATAAGTTACTGTTTTAACTAGTTTGCGAGAAATGCCAATTTTATCAGCATTTACCTGATGAATGTCGTCATTAAGTAGAATCTCTGCATATCTTCCCTCATCGTAACGAGCGAGATAATGAGCAAACATTCTTAGCTCAATTCCTGCAAGGTCACTATCAATTAGTTTCCATCCAGGTTTTGTTATAAATAGCTCACGACAATCAGCATCGCTGCTAACTTGTGCCAGGTTTGGACGTGCGTGTGCCATTCGGTGCGTGACTGCACCTATAAAGCAAGAGTGGTGAATCCTGCCATTCTTGACCAGTTTCAACCATGCATTGTTCCCTTGGGATAACATTCCAAGCTTCTTCTGTGTTACTAAGATGTCTCGAAATAACAATGCCTCTTTAGTACCAATTTCTTTCAGTACTACTTCATCTATTACAGCTTTACCAGTAGCGGTAAGCTTTTGTGGTTTCCATCCTTTTTGTTCTAATAACCAAGCGATGTGATCTCTGCTACTAGGGTTGAAATCTTTTAGACGCTGCAATTCAGCACCTGCTACATAACCGTGGGTACTATTATCACGTTTAGGTGTGAATAGATTACCAGGCACGAATGTGCATTGCCTCTGTGCGGCCTCTCTAAGGCTCTCTAACCTGTTTAAAAGTGTGTTCTCTAGCTCTTGAGCCTTACGAACATCGAACGGCCATCCTACCCTTTTCTGGTCTTGCATCATCTCAGCGATCTGATGCTCTAGGATGACGGGTTCAGGTATTTTTGGAAATGTTTCCATAGTTTTGTAAGAACAGCGACGTCTTGTTTGCAGTATTCCTGCATGTCTGGCGACCATTCTTGCCAGTCAGTTTGTTTAGCAAACTCACCTTTGAAACATTTAAGTCTATACCCATAAGCTTCTAGACTATGTGATCCATATAAACGTGCTGGCATCATAGGCCATTTACGTTTCTTATCAATGTCTAGTAAGTTTGGGTGGAAGTAACGGCTTAGTATAAGTGTATCCCAATGAGGAGTTATTAGCTCCCTAAAGAAAGGATAATGTTTTTGCAGTTGTGGTACGTCATAACCAATTCCATTATGTGAAATGATATTAGACGCACACATTAAAGAAGTTATACCGTTTGATAGAGAATAAGAAACAGCCATAGGTAGATCCTTTGCTTGATCTGAGTATGGTTCATCATTAAACTCCTCTACGATTCCAGTGTCTATATCTTGTGTGACTATACAATGAACTCGTTTAGAATCAAACCCGTCTGTCTCAATATCAAAAGCGAGATTTAACGGTTGGGTTTCCATTGATAGGTTTTGTCAACAAATTTAGCTTTGTCAACCTCCTCTTGTGTTGGAGGTTTAGGTTTATTCAAGAATTTGTACCACGGATGTTCATAATGTTTAAAAATCTGTGGCTGGGTTGAATGATTCGGGTTCAGCTTCATGTTCTGTGAATCTGCAAGTGTTTAAATTGTAGTCTAACGTGCCACACGCGCCAGTCTCGCCTGAATAACGATTCTTAAGGACTCGCATAGTCGTAGCACTTCCTCCGCTTCCGCCTTGCTGGTCTCTTTCGAGGGCAATGACCGTATCAGATATTTGAGCAATGGAATGGGATCCTCTAAGCTGGGACAGACTAACTCGTCCTCCTTCTTCGTGCGCATGATTGTCATTGTGTGTTCTCCTTAAGTGTGATACCAGAAATAAAGCAATACCCGTACGTTCAACCAATGACCTTAACTTGGTCATAACTGAATCTATCATACGGCGTTCATCTCCGTCAAGTCCACTAAGTAATATACTTAAGTGGTCTAGGAATATAACACGGCACTCCAATCCTGTTGCGAGAAATTCAATCCGAGAGTATATGATATCAGGATCATAGCTTCCAAACCCATCAAAAAGATAGAGACTCCAATTGGCAATAGAATTGCTAAAGGCGGTATTGAGTTCTGTTTCGTCATGTTCTCCAATGTGTAATGGTTTACCCACCGCACATGACATTAATCCGAGGGCGGTGTTTCTATTAGATGCTTCAAGCTCCAAGAACCCAACCCTTTCCCCTTTTTGGAGTAGGTCAGCTGCGAGGTGACGACAGAAGCTGGTTTTTCCGCTTCCAGTGCCAGCAGTAATTGCTGTAAGTGTGCCATACCTGATCCCGTGTAGTTTCTCGTTAAGTCCTTTGAATGGATACTCATAAGCGCATGGTGGTTCGGGTGTTGTTACTAATGAAAGGAGCGACTTAGCGTCAACAATTCCATCAGGACGGTACGTTTTTGCATCATAGATAGCTCTTCGTATCGCCTCTGTATCTCCTTGTTGAAGGGCATCGGAAGCATCCTTGTACTTTTCAAGTCTCGCAATCTTTGCTTTGCCTGGAGGTAATAATGCGGCACAGTCTTGTGCAGCTTGTATTCCTGCAGAGTCGTTATCAAAGAAGAGAACAATGGTTTCATAACCTTGTGTTAATTCTAAAACTCTTTGTAAATCCTTCTTAGCTCCAGCTGCTCCGTTAGGTACAGAGACATGAGGCCAAGTTGGCATCGCAGCATAACCTGATGCTGCATCTAACTCTCCTTCATAGATAGTTAGCCTAGTACCTGAATCAGGCACTAAGTTCTGACCAAATAATTGATGGTCAATGTTTCGACCTTCCCAATGAAAGTCTTTTTGTTTTGTCTTTATCTTTGCCGCAACTATCTGTCCAGTTTTATCAAAGTAATGAAAACGTAATACATCTCCATCTTTATGGATACGAAATTTGCGGCATACTTCTTCAGATAAGCCACGTTTGGCTAATCTAATTGGTTGCCCTTTTATGGACGTAATAGTTTTCTCCACGGTATGATGATGGTGGATCTCCCCTTCACTCTCGTAATTATGACAGACAAAGCAATAAGAATGTCCATCAGTATATCGGGAATTAGCATCACTGGAACCACAATTAGGGCAAGGTTCGTGGTATAAAAATTCTGAGTCAAGGTTTGATCCAGTCTGTAGGGATTGCATAATAAGGACACCAAGGGAATCCATGCTTGGATGCCCACTTGGCATATGTGGTCTTCGATCTTTTAGATATCTTATTATTCGGGGCTTGAAATATCAGGCGGATGTCTAAATCAGGATTATCCCTTTTAACCGCTAACATCTTGCGACGGTCAGATGGTTTAAAGAATCCTTTAGTCTCAAAATATGTATCCCCAACCCTGAAGTCAGGGATGTATTTATGTTCAATTACATAAGAGAACCATTCAGGTTCATATGAGTAATCAACATTTAACTTATCAAATAGATCAGCCACCTGTTCTTCCAGGCCACTACGCATTAGAAGTCCTCATCTACTGTATCTGTCTCCTCCACCTGGGGCGCAGGGTCAGTAGCTTTAAAACCTTTAGTAGTACCAAAGAGAGTTGCAGCTTCATCAGCAGATAGATTACCTGAATCAGTGACACCAGCACCAGCATTAAGACTAACAATCTGTACTGATTTTAGCTTAACTGATGTGCCTATATCACCAGCAGGTAGTATGTAAGGCTTTTGTATGAATGCGATCTTTACCTGACTACCACTGTAGACAGGAGTATTTGTATCAGTGATTAGTGTACCTTCTGTATCTACTACAGTTGGAACTATCTTATCACCTTCTTTCCAGCTGAATTTAATCTGATAAGTATCAGACCCTTCAACTTCTTCCCAAGGTGGGTGCTTTACAGTAACCCTCTTAGGGTTCTTTGCTCTACTCCTTGCCCATTCTAAACAGCTCTCACGCTCATCCTCTAGTACATCGACTAGATTCTTAGGGATTATAGCGGCTAGTTTATGCCCCCATTCCCCAGGTTTAAGGATTGCCTGAAAGCCATCTAAAACGACAGGATCTTTTGTAACATGAATAGTGCTCATTAACAGAAAAAGTAAGTGGATTCTTCGACCAATGACGGATCTAATGTTCCGACAATTGGTGGCGGTTCTTGTGCATTAATGGTTTCTCCAAAACGTGTAAGCCAGCAATCTCTTGTGAAGATATCTGAGTAGGTTTCTCGCACAAGCGCATTGAGTGTTCCCATGTCTCCTGCTCTACATAGAACTGAGTCATGGATGACTGTGAATGGTCCATTGAATTTTTGAAAGGAACAGTGCAGTATAGATGCATCCAAAGAGTGAATCAGATTAGGTGCTGTACTAGATTTATGCCTTGTAGGACAGGGTTTACCTTTACCTACAGTAAGACTAACTTGTGTACGACCTAATAACTGTAAGTCTAATCTCTCTGTTTCCCTCTTATTTCGTTCTTGGTTGACTACAAACCCTGAAGGTGTAGTCCATTCAACTTCAGTAGCACCGTCTCTAATATACTGTCCTACATGTGTTTTGATCCATCGCATTACTTGCATAGGACCAGGAACTATAGCATCCATACTTTTATAAACCGCATCTACTACGACTGATACTTGTTCAGGTGTAGGTTCATAACCTTGTTCTTTTAATGCTTCTCTAATGTACACCCGTGAGGATGATTTAGTTGCATTATAAGGTATGGTCATGACGGTTCTTTTGGTGGTCTTGCGAGTCATCCAAGAATGTAATTCTTTTGGAAGATACTTCTTAGACTCCTCTGCTACAGCTTTATAAGCATCACTAGGTTCAGTACCTGGACAGACATTAACTAATTCAGCAGTACTCTGATCTTTAGCCAAACCGGCTAGTATCTGGAGACCACTACATGTAGCGTCTACCGCTACCATTAAGCCTGTTGTGTGCTTATCACATAGTATACAACAATGGTAGTATTCATGACAAGCTATCATAAACTGCCAGGGTTCCTCAACATTCTCCCATTCAGGAAGACTATCAATAGGATCTATAGCAATCTTACTAATTAAATCTCTATTATTATCAACCCACTGTATCCTTTCAATCATTGTAGATTTATCCAACCCAAAGGTTGTAGCTACTTGAAAGGCTAACCATGTGCTAGCTGATGATGTAACAGGAGACTCATTAGCAAATCTTATCATTGCTTTACCAAAGTCTGTATCTTGTGGCGTCAAAAATGCTGGAATAGGATATGCTCTACCTCTGTAGTCAAAAGACCAACATAAATAAAACTCTTCATCCTTAAACTTCTCAGCAGCTTCTAACTGCGTTCTAGTTCTAACTGACCTCTTGAAATTAATCCGATCAGTATTATAAGCTTCAGCCATAGCACGTTTCCATGCTTGCTTACTCTCCTCACTCTCCTCGAAATCGGGAGGTTTAGAAGGTTTAAAAGCTTCTGTTATCGGGATGAACTTTCCTACCGTAATACCACGCTCTTTAAAATGCTTTGCAACATCCAAGACTGTAGTATTTACACGGTATTTTACCTGTTGTAGCTTGTTCAAAAAAGCTAGTGGTGTGTCCCCGTGTTTTAATGAGGGTTTACCGCGTCGGGTTAGCTCATGACCTCGCATAAGTTCATTAGTGATATAGCCTCCACATTTATCGTTAGTCCAGTTGTTTGGTGGTACTAACATAGGCCAAGGTATACCACTGAATAACTCAGCAGAATTAATTAACTGATCACGAATGGCATTAAACTCAGGAGTAGGTGCTATTTTAGCAACCTTTTTTCTCTTACTTCGTTGGTCTATTTCTTTAGTAAACCAGCCAGTCGCGATGATGGTGGAATTTAAACACCAAGATCCTAATGAAGATCGTGTCTTTATATTCCATGATGGCCATACAATATCTTTCCTACCAAATATAACACTAGCAGTTGTAACCTTTTGTTGTGTTCCACATGATTCATGGAAGTATTTATCTTCTATGTATTGCATGAGCTTAGGATGTTCTTTCCTATACCATCTGAACTTACATTCAGATTCAAGTGCTGATCCAATTGATACTAATACATTAGCTAATTGATCTGCATCTCTCTTCATACTAAATACATTATCAAAGATAACCTTCAATGCAATTGTGGCAATAGCTAAGGACTCTAACTCACTAAGATGTTTAGATACAGGTTGATAATGTTGGCCAGCTCTACCCTTCCTTAACTTAGAGAATGATCCTTCAATCTCTTTGATAACTAAGGGTAAAGCTTTAGAGATACTTGCCGTTCCGTATACACTCGCGGAAGCGTAACTCTTTTCCTCTAATCGTTGAATAGATTCCTTCAGCCTCTGTTGGCCACAGGAAATTGCTTCCTTCTCTAGCTGGAACTGTGTCTTGATTTGATAAGGTGTCGCCATAAGCTAGAAATTCGGAGTATTCTTCAGCGTCTAGATTTTCATAATAAGGATGATTAGACATCGTACAGTTTACATTGTTGTTCATGTGGAAACTCTTGGCAGTAACCATCCATTGAATCAAAACATTTCCAGTGAGGTATGAAAAAACCTACCTCCATCTCTGTATTGTATCTAACATTTAGTTGACCAAGAGCAGCAAGAAGAATTAATAAAGTCTTCTTACCATTAGGTTCAGTATACACTTCACCTTCATCTTCGTCAAATGCATAACCCTCTTCTTGTAAGAGTTCT
>Ga0208158_1000496_pt1 | contig 13985 bp, 17 predicted proteins | sample 8_EtaG_FD_184081 | JGI IMG/M metagenome (GOLD analysis project Ga0208158, IMG submission 184081) | Marine viral communities from the Subarctic Pacific Ocean - 8_ETSP_OMZ_AT15162 metaG (SPAdes) (version 2) | ecosystem: Environmental > Aquatic > Marine > Oceanic | place: Pacific Ocean | collected...
AAAGTTTATTTGTAACATTTGAATTATTTTTTTATTAACACAGACGTCTAAAGGTACACCTGATATAAAAGCAACAAGCTTACCATTTACCTTTTCGCGAATAGCAAGATTCCATTCATCGCGATACCCCGGTGGGTACAAAGCCCATTCAATAAGTTCTTTGGAATAATGAAATTCGAAAGAATCATCTCGAATATAATTTTCTTTTAAAAAAATACAAATTTCGTCAATAGTACACGAACCCCATTCGTATCCTTCTGGTAAAGGGTTTTTTTCGTGTTTAAGTTCTCTCGATGAATCTATCTCACCATCTTTTTCAAAAATAACTTTATCTTGTGGTACAGGTTGTTTATACCAGAATTCACTCATTTATTATATTCAACTAGCTTAAAGTTTTTAAGCTTATTTTACATATAAAAATGTCAACTCTCGAACAAGATTACACGACCGTACCAGGTCAACTCTACGCGTGTCTCTCTGTAGTGGGACCGGAAGCTCCTCAAAAGAATGATAAGTTTGGTATCAAGATTAGAGGGGCGTTTAATTCACGCGATGAAGCGGCTTTACACGCAAAACGTCTTCAAAAAGAAGATGCGACTTTCGATATTTACGTGGTCGATATGTATAAATGGTTGTTGATTCCACCGGATCCGACTAAAATCGAAGATGCGCATTATTCGAATGAAAAGCTCGAGGAACTTATGACGGGGTACAGAGAAAATCAAGCTCAAGCTGCGGCCATGTTTGCGGAACGTAAGCGTGACATGATTGAAAATGGTTCCATGATGAAACCTGGCGATGAAAACTCAAAGTATTATACGAAACCGGATGAACCACCGATTAGTCACCCCGGGGAAGTTTTGGAACGACTCCAAAAGGAAAAACCTGATACACCAATGGAAGACCTTGTCAAAGAGGCGGATGCTATTGTTGCCGAGGAAATCAAGGAAATGCAAAAGAAGCGTGAAGAGGACGCGAATGCTGCTCTTGAAAAGGAAGCGAAAGAACGAGGTTTTAATTCGATTGAAGCCATGCAAAAGTTTGATTCTGAAAAAGGTTTTAAATCTGAGGAGTCTACAGAAGCTCAGGATACGAAAGGTGAAGGTGAAGTTGAGGAAGGTGAAGAGGTAGAATCCAAGGAAGCGTAAATTAATTTTGTTATATAAATGTAAGTATGTTGAGTATTATATTGAACATAATCACCATTCTTATTGTTTTAGCTATGTCTGGTTTATTTTTACGAGTGTATAATATTCGCAAAAGTAAATCGGATACCGAAAATGTTAGTGCTTCTGATGTAGCACAAGATATATTAAAGGACCCACTTATCGTGAGTCGAGCGTATTTTACAGAACCCACATATGGACCCATAGGTGATTTTAAAGGTCAACAAACATCCTCGGAACATTTATGGATACGTGGTAAACCTATCCGGGTCTAAGAATGACTGGCTGCATGGTTTTTCCCATGAAAAACCCTAGAATAAATGACACAAAAATTATTATATACGCCGTTTTATCGAGATTTGAAAAAATATCATCTTTTTGATATTGTGGTGGTGGTTCATAATATTGTTGTTGTGGAGGCGGAAAATAATACTGTTCGTTGTTTTCCGGTTCTTGTTCTTTTTGTTCGTCCATTTCTTTATTTACAAACTCGTCTGGATTATATTCAATTGGAGTTCCAACTTCAGCTTCCATTTATAAGATGTAAACCTATTTTTTTAAGCTTATTATTCCTCATCATCGTCCTCGTCATCAACAACAAACCCTTTTAAATTTCCATTTTCATCCATGTCTTCGTCATCATCTTCGAAATCGTCTTCATCATCTGTCTGGAGTAAATCTATATCATCTTCACTACCTGGATCAGACTCTGTTTCGTAATCATTGTCTGAATAATCATCTTCGGGTAAATCTTCTAACGGATCTAAACGGTCTGGGACTTTTGAAATTCTCCCGGAACGTGTACGTGTTGCAACAACTGCTTTTGTCATAGTATAAAAGTTTCTTGCTTTATTCTTTTAAATACATTACTTCGCATTAAGTGTTTCGTTTATTAAAACAAGGCCGAATTCGGCTTCTATCTTATTGGCTAATTCATCTATTTCTTCTATAACACTTGTATCTGTAGAAACTGTGTATAATGCAATTTCACGTAAATTTTCAAGTGCGCGGTTTAATAATTTTTCTGCAATAACAATCTCAGACTTGTATTCTATAGCCATATTCATATTGGCTAAAAATTCCTTGTATAAAATTTTATTTAAACCCGAGTAAGGTAATGTTTGTCGAATAAGTTCTGATATATGTTTAGTTCCTGTATCTTTTTTCATTAAAGAAGATGTCAGATAGACAACTATTATAATTAAGACTACAGCTAACATTTTATAAAGTACTTACAATTTTATCTGTGAGATTATGTGCACGACATTTGCAATTACATACTTGCTGTATCTGTCTTTTTAAGATGTTGAAATAAATAGTTTCTTTACATGTACTACACACTTCTTTAGTCGTTACTGTATATTTTTTAACACCATTTCGTTTGAGTGTTTCTATTGAGAATGTTTCGTTTTTGATGATATATTTTTTTATAAACTTTTCAAGTAATTCCTGTTCTGGTTCTATAGTTGTAATCTTTTTAGGTACATATTTTTCTACTTTACCATCTTCGTAAATGATGTCTGTTATTTTTTTAGTAAGCTGATGCCGTCTACCTGAAAAATCCTTACAAAATCCATACTGTCTTAATATGTTAGTAGTAGAAAAACACTTTTGGGATATAGTATCTCCTGTTATATGAAACCAAACGTGATTAGAGTTATGATTACATTTTTTATTTTCACAATATTTGGAGTTTGTTGAAACGAGAAACTGGTTTTTATATTTAAACATTTTAGTGATTGACGCTGAATTCTGTCCTTCTACATGTTTACGTACAAATGCTTCTACGAGTAAAAGAGCTTCCTGATTCTTGAACTCGTTTTTTGTTTGTATAGTTGTAAAATTACCTCCTTCATGTGTATTAGAAATTCCTTCTATTATAACTGGATTAGTACTTTCTGTACGTAAAGTTGCCATATGTAACATATCTATAGAAGGTTTCTGCTCTGTCTTTTCTAGCATAGAAAGAGGACCATGTTTGTATATGAATACTGGTAGATATTCACCTTGTGTTTCTTTACCTGTGTTATTGCATAACTCACACCCCTGACCGGCGCATGCCTCGTGTTTTCCCTTTTTATGTGACCATGGCATACGAAACCCACTACCCTTCGTGTTACGTGAAGAATTTCCATAAACTGATATATCTACAATGTCTTTCCAATCACGTGACCCATACGCCAAATTTAATGTTTTTATAACGTGTTCTCTAAGAGCCAATGCGGATGATCTATTTACAACAAAACCCGACCAGTTAATATGAATACCTGTTTTTATAAGGTTATCAATAGGTTTAGGTTCCGCGACGGATATTAATGCATCTTTACCACCAAATTTAGAGACTTTATCACATATGACCTTACATATACTTTTAATCTGTTCAAATGATAGTTCATCATCATCTTTATAATCTAAATCCATGAAAAAGTTATAATTTTCTGTTTTCTGTTCTACAACGAAAATCTTTTCACCTAAAGTATAGGCTTCTACACATTTTTCATAAAAATTATTCAATCTATCAAAAGGCACGGAGAGAACGCCACCGTCCATGAGCACATGTGATAGATCGGAGTTATTTGCAAAACCCTGGTCTTTACACCAACGTTTAAACATACTTACCAAATATTAGTTTTATTTTTTTATATATATTCATTCATCTTCATATTCATGATGCCAAATAGAACGTCTATATGAAATTTCTGGGTAATTTTCTTCTTCTGATAAATTCTTTTTTAAAACAAGGAGTTCATACACCTTATCGTCTTTATGTAATTCTACGTACCTGTCTGCGCGTTCTGGAGTATATGCGTGTCTTTCAATGAGAAGTTCACGTATTTGAGATAAAATATAGTTCTTCGACTTCATTATTTAATAGAGAAGGTTTTTCTATCGAGAGAAGTTACACACGCGTAAAATTCTGGGTTATTGAGTACGTTTTTAACTATACGGTCCCATTGCTTTTTTGTACTAAATTCAGCGAGAGTTTCAAAATTCATGAAATCATTCTCGTCGTGTGTACGTTTAATTGGTTGTTTCTGAATCTTACGAAGATTCATTTTCTGTTTTTCATCGTTAAACTTTTTTATAAGATCTGCTTGCTGCTGTATACTGTAATCGACGAAGAATACAAAAACATTGTATTCTAAATCAACACCTGGACTTTCTTTTACTGTAAATTTGTAAGTTGTATATTCACCTTTTTTTAAAGAAATAACCCCCCTTGTTTCCTCTTCCAATTCTCTTAATGCACATCTTAATGGATTTGGTATTTCTCTTCTTCTACACCCCCCGGTAACGAAAATCCAATCTTTGAATCTTCTATCCCTGACAGTTAGAAACCGTGGTTTATCACCTATAAAAGTGACGGGAACTGCGATCGCTTTATATTTTATCATTGCTAATAAGCAAGTTATAATTGAATAAGATGATTATTCTGAAGATTCTTCTTCGGTTTCTGCAACTTGGGTGTCTAAAACCTCCTCCTTTTTGGTTTCAATTTCACATACCGGTTTTGGTTGCGGTGGTCTGGATAAATGAGCCATGAGATTTCCATAAAATCCCTTGACGTTATCCATTTCCGTTTTAGTTTTGTTAAGTTCTCTGTACATGTACACTGTGGCTACAATACACATGAGCACGGCAACTATAGTCGCTGTATCGCGATCGAATGCAAACATTTTATATATAAAAATACGAGTCAATTTTTTAAGTTCCTATAATCGCACCCATATGTGTTTTCTTTTCCTCTGAACATGGGTACCCCATTTTTGCAAATTGAATTTCTTGGTAATGACCTTCTTTACACTCTGCGTTTTGTAGAGGTTTTTCGGGTTTTTTACCGACTAAGTGATCCAAACCACCGGATGATGGATCATACGTTAAAACAAAGACGAATCCTATGAGAAATATTAATTGCCAAATCATTTATAATAAGTGGCTAAAATTAAATTAGTTGGAATACATCAAACCACCCATACCATTTTCAATACGGAGGATGTTGTAGTTGACCGCGTAGACGTCTTTCCCAAAAACTTCATCGTCGGAAACGATTCTTGCAGAATCGAGTCTACTGAAGTTGAGCGAACCGGTTGGTTGAAGCTTCGACGTGTCGAGACAGAATGGAATCAATGTCAAGTTATCGGCAGTACAGTTACCAGCCGATGTATGGTAATAGATTGGAGCAGACGTAAAGTGTGGGACAATTGCTTTGTAATCACCAACATCCGTACCATTTATTTGAAGTTTGAGTTTTGTAGTCGCTCGTGCATTAGTTTCTTCGGCAACCAAACATTTAATTGGGTGGTTGAAGTTCAATTCTTGGATTTTAGAAGCAGATGCAATAGCTTTTTGTGTTTGTGTAATAAGCATGTTTTGTGGCTGACTGGATAAGACCGTGCGTTCATCCGTATCGAGGTGGATGAATTGAGAGTACACTTCAAGGTCATCCTTCAAAGCGACACCATCGGTATTTCCCCATGTAATTCTCAATTCCACATCGTGGTATTGAAGAGCGATCAATGGGATAGCGGACTGAGCGTTTTCGCAAAACGAAAATCTGAGTGGGTAGAATTTTTCATTAGCGTAAGTTGTTTTCGAATACGTTTGGTTAAAAATGGTTGGCGCAAGAAGAGTGGAGAATGCATATTCTTGTTCATCAATGACTTGACCACCGATCAAGAGTTCAACTTTGGATACTTGACTCGACCAATCAGTGACGTTACCAGCTCTATTGGAAATGTATACGTATCCGATCATGTCACCTTTACGTTCAAATCTGACAGTCGACATACCAGCTTTGGCTGGGTTGCCCTGGATAACCTGTCTCTCAACAGTTTGGGCGAAGTTTGTGTGACGTTTATAGTTGGACCTGAAAAAAGAAACTTCAGGTTGGCCGACGAGATGGGCATCTTGTGCACCGACGGCAACGAGTTGGGCAATACCTCCAGACATATTTTATTATATTATACATAGGTTTTATTTTTTAACCTAGGCAAATGCTAAGGCATTCATATAAATATTTCCAGATACATTTGATAATGTCATGAGTGCATGTTTGTCTTGGTCGACAGAAACATCCGAGGTCATGGCATAAAAATTTACATTTGTCAATTCTTTTGAAATTTTTATATTGCCACCACTCGCGAGAATTGGAACTACAATTTGGGACCCTGATATAAGATTCGTGAATACAAGATTCGAAACATCATCTGTAGAGGTAACTAACGGTGCTGTACCATATGATTTTTCTCTCGCGTCGATTGTTATCGTACCTGAAGAAATTGTCGCGGATATTTCTGTATTTGTTAATTTAATGTTCTGGGAAGTTGCATTCCCTGTGACTGTAATGTTATCTGTAACAATTACATTTCCCGCCTCGACGTTTCCTGAAGCGACAAGACCCCCAACTGTGATTACATTTGCTGTTACATTTGCGCCTGCAGATGTACTCACAACATCATCAAAATTGAATGGTGATGCAGAGACATGTAAAGCCCCGATTGTAATATTATCGGCTGACACATTTCCCGAAACCGTGAGTACATTCGATCCGTACGTGTTTACAGTGAGATTTGCGGATGCCGCTGATGGACCAATTGCTACATTTGCACCTTCCTCGATTATGTTAGCAAGTGTTGAACCACCTTGTCCTCCCGAATCATATATTTCACCTGTTGTGCGATTAATCGATAAAACGTTATGCGAAGACGTTGCGTAACTTGGATCGACCTCAATAGCGTTTAATACTTTCAAAGCTTGTCTTGTACCTGCAGATGATTCAAGTGTAATAACACCAGTAGATATCACATTACCTGAAACAACTACGTTACCTGAAGCTGTTAAAGAATTTACAGTATTACTAAACTGGATTGTGTTCGACGTAATGTTTGCGGATGCTGGTCCATTACTTACGATCGATTCGAGGTTCGAAGAGACGTCGGCCCACAATGGTGTTGTTCCATTAAGTTTCAAAAATTTACCACTACCATTTGTTGTTGCTAATTTTGACATTGTATCATTCCCTGAACCATATAGAATTTCGCCCGCTGCTAGTGCATTTACACCCGTACCACCATCTCCAGTCCCCAATTTCCCTGTAATCGACGTGGCTTGTAAATCGAGCGCGAGTTTACCGGACTCAATAACCAAACCCCCATCTGCTTTTGTATCGATGGCCACCGTGGGTGTTCCACCTTCGGCGGCCCCACCAGCCGTAATACCATTACCACCTGATATAGATTGTACGTAATTACCTGTCGTGTGCGTACCTAAAGTTATAAGGTCATTTAGACCGGTATGAGTAGAGTCGCTTAAATCTAAGTGAGTTATAGCAGAACCATCACCCACTAACGTAGCCCCGGTAACCGAACCTGTTACGTTAATTGAAGTACCATGGAACGTATCTGCGGTCATTTTACCTGTCGTCGTGACGTTACTCGCGACAACGTTACCCCAAACGTTTGCGGTAATGTATCCTTCGGAATATGTAGGAATTATACGTGGACCATCTGGGTCACTTAGTGTGTATGCAATTGTATATTCATTTAAGCCGTCAAAACCTCTAAAACCAGCTACAACATTTGCAGTTGGACGTGTCATGATTATACCCATATCTATATTGTCAATGGCATTTGCGTTACCTATTTCTATAATAGGGTCGCTAACAGTGTGTATATTACTGTCTTGGAACGTCGTACCACCTTGTACTGTTAAATTACCTGTAACGACAAGGTTTGAAGCCACAGATGTAACATTAGTTGAAGTATTGAAAGACACTTTACTATCTATGAGCTCCTTATCCGCATTTGTATATGGTATTTTACCGGAAGTTAAACTTGTACTTTTAATTGTAGAAGCTGTAACGTTACCCGTAACAACTACGTTACCTGAAGCTGTTAAAGATGTTACCCCATTCGTAAATTGGATCGTGTTTGATGTAATGTTTGCGGATGCTGGTCCATTACTTACAATCGATTCGAGGTTCGAAGAAACATCGTCCCACGCTACACCATTGTTATTACTTCTAAGGAATTTTTTAGTAGAATCTGTAGTATAAGGTGCAAGTTTAGTTAACGCCGTTTCTCCAGATGCTGGACCTAATAACAGATCGTTTTCTGTAAACGAATTTAAACCCGTACCACCACTTGCAATTGCAATAGGAGTACCCGTTGTAACGTTACCCGAAACAACTACGTTACCCGAAGCTGTTAAAGATGTTACCCCATTCGTAAATTGGATCGTGTTTGATGTAATGTTTGCGGATGCTGGTCCATTACTTACAATCGATTCGAGGTTCGAAGAAACATCGTCCCATGCTACACCCGCGGCTGAACTTCTAAGGAATTTTTTAGTAGAATCTGCATCATAAGGTTGGAGCTTAACCAATGTAGTATTTCCAGCTGATGGACCTAATAATAGTACGTTTGCATTAGTTGAATTTAAACCTATATTTGTCGCAACGACGTTATCGGAAACAACGTTACTGTTTATTGTTATTGCACTTATCGTCGAAGCGTTTATAGTGTTTGAACCTTTTATATTACCATACATTCCGTTTGTCGCAACGACGTTATCGGCAATGACATTAGCGGTTACTGTGATTACATTTACGTTATTACCGATAATATTACTTGATACCGTCCCCGAAGTAACAGCGTCAACCTCTAATGAACTAACTTCTAGTTTATTTGTTTTTAAATAATTTGATACATTTATATTACCCGTAACATCTAAGACATTTGCCGCGGTATCATCCACATATAAATTAGAACCAACATCTAACGTGTGTGTAGGATCGGCATTTGAAATACCAACCTTTCCTGCTGTAATTAGAGATGCCTGACCCGCTGTCACATTATTAAACTCGACTGTTTTTGTTGTCGTATTACTGTGTAAAACAACATCATTAAGACCAACTTCCATATTGGAAAGTGTACTCCCATCTCCATAAAACTTACCAGCTGTTATTTTACCACTTGTATGAACATTACCGTGTCGCGTAATATATAATTTTTCACCGACATCTAAAGCGTGTATAGGACTTGTATTTGCAATACCAACATTTGAACCATATCTTGTTGTAAATGCAGTTAGTGTATTTGCAAAATGAGGTATTCCATTTGAAACTACAGGACCTTCCACAACAGTATCATCAAGTGAAATACCACCTAAGAGTGATGATGCAACACCTGTATCCACAACTTCTTTCGTAGATGCATCATATCCTATAAAAGTTGCACTTCCTATAGAAGCCTCGCGTAAAGGTGTCATATATACACTACCTGGTGTGGATGCACTTATGGCCGCATTAGATGCATTAAAAACTATTGTGTTTTCCGCCTGATTATCGTTAGCGTATTTACCAAACCGGATTTTGGTAGATCGCTCGATCGTAGGTATGTTTTTAACCATATTTAATATAAGTACGTATTTTAATTTGCATAAATGAGACCAGCCATTCCATTTTCTATTCTGAGTATATTATAGTTAACGGCGTATATAGGATCAGTGATGACCATTTTTTGACTGACTACCTTTGCGGAATCTAATCGACTAAAATTGAGCGTTCCTGTCGGTTGGAGTGAGCTCGTCGATAAACAAAAACAATATAAGAAAAAATCGGGTGATGTAACAAAGTTTGTATGGTAATAGTTCATAACATCTATAAAGTGTGGTTTCGCCCACTTGAAATTACCTATATCTAAACCATTTATTTCGATTTTGATTTTATTTGATGTCGATGTTAATGCCCCTTCTGTTGTTGTATCCGAAGATGCGAGATATTTTATGGGGTGGTTAAATGTAAGTTCTTGTACGAGTTCATGCGAAGGAACACTTTTTTGAACTTGTGTGATTATCAAGTTATGGTTACGAGACACAAGATTACCACGTTCTTCATTATCGAGATAATAATAGTTTGAATAACACTCAAAATTATAGTTTCCTGCATCTGGACCCCAATGTATACGTAATTCGACGTTATGGTATTGTAACGCGACTATAGGTAAAGCACATTGTGCACCTTCACAAAAGAAGAACCTGAAAGGGTAAAAGTATGAGCGTGCGCTAATACCTGGGTGTGTACCGTTAGCACTCTTAGATACATTCGTTGCAAATGTATCAATGGCTATTTTTTCGGTAAATACTGCATCTTGTGTGTCTATAACCTGACCACCGATGAGAAGTTCAACTTTATCAATAAGTGTATCCCATCTTTGAATATCGTATGATTGTGTATTATCATCTATTGTGAGGTACGTATACCCCAATAAGTCACCCGATCGATCAAATTTGATGGATGACATGGAATTACCTTTCACAGATCCTTGTATCGTCTGTTTTTCTACGGATTGTGAAAAGTTAGAATGCCGTTTAAACGTTGATGTAAAAAACGAAATCTCTGGTTCGCCCATAATGTGTTCGTCTTGAGCACCAATTGCAATAAGTTGAACAATACCAGATGACATTTATAATAAGAAAAGGTTTAAAATATAAGTGTTGTAACGCCCTGAAATAATTAATGGGCTAAATTTCTTTTTTTGCAGACAAATCTAAATATTAAACATGTTTGAGGTAAATCACTACCACCATTTTTGTACGTTGCCGCGGCTCCTGTTTCCTGTAATACATCTATGGTTATTCTATCGAGTTTACGAATTGGGTTATAATATTGTTGAATAACTGGGTATTCATTTTTAAAAATAAGACGATCTGTCCCATCTGTTACGAGGGTTCCGAAAACGCCGTTGATCATATTATCATCACCCGTATCAAGATCTGTTTTTCCTCTTTGAGAAAAAATAGTTCTTAATTCATCAATTTTAAGATGAATGAGTTGAGTATTCATACTTGATGCATCTATATCGTTAATATGAGCTGCTATTAATTGAACCTGGACTATATTTTCGAGTGGTGTTGGGAAGTACGAGGTAAATTTTTGCTTTGAAGTCGAATCATCAACGGTATCAACTATAACAGTATGATACTCGTGTTCGAAATCGGGTAAAGTTGTTTGACTAGTCACTAAAGCCATTTATATATACTGGAGATTTTACTTCATCTTGTATCCCGCTTGTTCTCTTACAAGTTTTTGACCATCGCATACACCACCTTTACTGTCGGAATAATAGGCAGTCTTCAAACATTCTTCGGTAGATGGGATGTCGAAGAGCGAACCCGTATTAGTGGTTTCAATTTCGACATCTTTGCCCTGGTACCCACTGGTACGCAACATGGCAAGGACGCATAATATGCCGACGACGACGACGATGGCACGGATCGTATTTTTGTTGGTGTTGTTAAGTTTCATTTATATTGAATCAATATTTTTTATAAAGTGCGTTAAAGAGAATAGAATAGTTTCAACATAAAGAGTAATGGACGGTGAAATTATTATTGATCGTAGAAATACTAATGTTATGAAACTTGATGACAGTGAACAAGCACTAATGAATGAAATTGAGATTGACGTGCCTCGACCTCAGCCTGTGAAAAAACAAATTTCAAGAATGAAGACACAATTTACACCACCCACACCACAAGTGTTCCAGGAAGACATTGACTCTTTTGCAAATCCAAGTAAACAGACGCATCCAACTGCACCCCCTCCAGAAGCACCCGTTGATTACGGTGAATACGATGATCCAGAACCAGAAATGGATTATGGGGGTGGTGGATACGGCGGTATGGAAGAGGAGGAAGAAAAACCATCACCTGGTTTTAAAACAATCGATGAAGAAAAGGCGGACCTTGTTAATAAACTTGGACGTTTGGAAAAAAAGGGGTTTACTGTAAATAAACGTTTGAATGCCTATTCCCCAATAGACGAACTTAGAAGCGAAGTAAAACGAATTACATATAGTATAGATGTAGACAAATCGATAAAGTTTTCTAGACGCATGCTTATTGCGTGTACGACAGGCCTTGAATTCATGAATAAAAAATATAACCCATTTGAAATCCAACTCGATGGATGGTCTGAGAATGTTATGGAAAATGTAGACGATTACGATGAAGTTTTCGAGGAGTTATACGTGAAATATAGATCGAAAATGCATGTTGCACCAGAAATTAAGCTTATTATGATGCTTGGTGGGTCTGCAATGATGTTCCATTTGACGAATAGTATGTTTAAATCTGTCATGCCAAATATGAATGATGTGATTAAACAAAACCCAGGACTCGTTCAGAATATGATGTCTGCGGTTCAAAATACAGTTCCAAAGTCTCAACAGGGTAGCGAACCATCGAGTGATGGTAAACACGAAATGCAAGGTCCAGGGATCGACATTTCCAGTCTTATGGGTAACATCATGATGCCACCAACGCCACCCATGAATACAACAAGTATTGGACCCCAGGAAACTATACCTGTAGATGATGGTGACGATGACGATATTTCTGATATTGCCGAGGCACCAAATACAGGCGATGCTGAAGAAGGTGGTGATGGTGAAGTAAGGGAAGTTAAAGTTTCCCAGACCAAAGCTAAACGAGGGAAAAAGAAAAAATCGGTTGAAATTAATTTGTAAAATATAGTATAAATGATAGGGTATTGTCCTTTAGACGAAGATCCTATTGAAAGACCGAGACCTTCACGAGAAGTATCAGTCCCAATCCAGGAGAAGCGTAAACCTTCTACTAGGGGAGAGGATACCGAGTGTAATTATGTTGTTTTGTTCTTTATTGCGGGTGTTATTACCTTAGCAATCATGGATACATTCCCACGAAAGTAAAGTAAACTTTCTACCATTCTGACATTTTCCAGAATGGTAAATTAGTTATTTTCGAGTGCGGTAACTCGCGCTAATAGATCGGCGACTTGTGTTTCTAACGTCGCGACCTTTGTCTTTTCGGCTTGTAATTGTCTATCAACTTCCTGTAAAGCCGCCGTCGCTATAGTGAATATGTATTCTTTCTTTAGTACATTAAAATTATCAACTTCTTGTCCCATAACAAAAACCTGATTACCCGAAACGACGTTTCCGGTATCATCTATAGAACCAATTATATCTGTTAAATCTTCCTTAACGCGAATTGATTTTGAATCTATAACAGTGTCTAATGTAAGTGTTTCTATTTTATCGTATACGCTTTTTACTTCTATTTTAGATGTTACGTTAGACGTTAATAGATCGGACGTGTTGAAGTTTGTAAACGTTATAACATTCGAATCGGAAACGTTCGAGAGTTCGTATATATTTGGAATTGCTTTTGAATTAATTCCAACTGCTTCGGGAAACACATTAGAAACTTCCTGTGCGATGAATCCATAAACTGTAGTATCACCTTGAGCGTTAGTATCTATATAGTTATACGTTTTTGGTTCTAAGAGCCGTATTTTTTCTAAAGCGGATGCGTCGGTAACATCGTTTATATTTGTTTTTATTCTCGAATCTGAACTAGTCCAAGAACCACTATGAGAAATGAATGCAGCGGAAGTGCCGATATCATTTGATGCGCGTATAGAAAAACACCACCCAGCGGTGGGCTGCGTTGTTCGTGACAAGACCGCGCCAGATCCATGCGTTGAAGCATTATAGTTAAAGTATCGACCATATCCAGAGCCAAAGGAACCCGCAGTACTGGATCCGTTTACGACTAATTTCGCACCTGGTGATTGTATTCCTATACCAACATTACCAGTTATACCATCTATCATCATTTTCGTGTTAGCCGTACTCGCCTTATAAGATGAACCATTGTTTGCCGTTCCTTCGAGACAAAAGTGTAAATTTGAGCGACTCCAACCAACTGTTTTTGCTATTATAGCACACTTGGGTTGTGATCTAGAATCGTTGTGATGTGGCGTACCTAAATATA
>Ga0208158_1000498_pt1 | contig 13970 bp, 10 predicted proteins | sample 8_EtaG_FD_184081 | JGI IMG/M metagenome (GOLD analysis project Ga0208158, IMG submission 184081) | Marine viral communities from the Subarctic Pacific Ocean - 8_ETSP_OMZ_AT15162 metaG (SPAdes) (version 2) | ecosystem: Environmental > Aquatic > Marine > Oceanic | place: Pacific Ocean | collected...
TTCAGCTTCTGTTGTTGGCTCTCCTTCTCCTCTAAGAACCCATTCTTTTATACCTAGCTCTCTTAGAGATGTGATTACATCTGTCATTGTTTTATCTCCATAGCAATCATGGCGGCAGTTACTGTATTAGATACAGTTGCATTATGTCTCAATTCACCATTGGTACTCTGTAAATAAATTTGGCACTGATAGCCAACTGAACTCGTGGAATTTGGACTATCTACATAAGGCCAAGTCATAGCCCAACTATGCCAATCAGAGTTTGGAAGGTCAGTATACAACCGTCCAAAGTGAGCTATTGAAGAACTGCCACGAATAAGCCGCATTTGAATATCACCACCTTGAGCGTAAGACATCATTGACGCAGAATGGATTATTAATATCTTACTACTAGCAAACTTAGGAGTAATATCTATGGTTGGGTTTACATTAGTCCAAGTGGTTGCGGAGGTTACTGTTACTGCGGTACTAGAAGTAGAGCTTACTGTTTGAATTATACTTCCTGCACTACCAATGCTTACTGGTGCAGTCACATTTCCAGAACTATCAATAGTTAATCCACTAGTATTATTTGTATGAGAAATCGTTTCAACTTGTAACTTACTCATACTATCACCCATACGCCTGAGACAACTACGGTAGCACTAGCTCCGATTGTAATTGGCCCTGCATTGACTGCATTATTAGTTGCCTCTATTTCAACCGACTGTTGTATTGTATTTTCACTTTGTTGGATTACCGCTTCAAAAGAAGTCTGTTCTCCATTTTGACCTATATATCCACTCATATTTTCACCTATGCACTTATTGTATCTACAACAGATGTAACAACATCTACTGAACTTCCAGCAGAAGCTATCGCATAAAGGACATCACCACTTTTCAAAACAATCTTGCTACCTTCTGCAATTAGTTCAAATGATGACCCTGCTGGCAAAGGTCCATTTTTCAGTAAATAATAATCTGTTGAACTATTCCTAATATAGACATCTATAGTTACTGGTGAAGTTGTAATATTTGCAAATCGACAACCAACCACTGCATCATAATCACCGCCAGTCCATAATAGACTATTGGTATCATTGTGAGATGTAGGCAAATCATCTTGCAATGAATTACGAAAATCTTGAGCCATTTTTTTTCTCCTTAATTATAGGCAAATTGCCATTGCTATTGCGAACCCTTGTGTCGCTGCTCCAATATCAGAAGCAACCTCAGATGCAGACCGCCCTTCAACATTAGTTCCGTCAATTCTTAAAAAATCATTGTCTGCAACACCACTTGTGAACTTAGGAACATTGGTATTTCCTATGCCAAATGTTAATGCGGCTTGTGCTCCAATATCTGACAATACTTCTGAAGCTGATCTGCCTTCTATTGAGGTTCCATTAACTCGTAAGAAATCATCATCTGCTACACCACTTGTGAATACTGGGATGTTTCCATTTGATATTCCAGTTGTATAACTTTCAATGGTCTGCCAGGAAGATCCGTTATAAACTTTCAATACATTTGAAGTTGTATTGAACACCAAATCGCCTGCCGTTAGCGCATCCCCATCATTATCCACTGATGGATCACTAGACTTTGCTCCAAGAAAAATATCGTCAAAGTTGTCTAGGGCCGTTGCAGCACTCGATGCACTTGATGCAGCCGCAGTAGCACTAGCCGCTGCTTTAGCCGCGTAATGAAGGGATGAATATCCAGTAGTTGATCCGTCAGACAAGGTGAACTGACTATCTTCAGCCGTGACCGCGTATTTGCCTGCGTCTGCTGCCTTATTAGTTGATATGGTAGCTTGGGCGGTTGCCGTACTTGCACTCGAAGCAGCAGCCGTAGCAGATGATGCTGCGTTTGTAGCAGATGTAGCCGCAGAAACTGCATCAACTAAAAGTGCAAAGTGGTCTGTATCTGTTAGCGTGTCACCAACTGCTGAGTCAGCAACGCAGATGTAGATATTATTGAGTTGAGCAGTTGTGGACCCTTTTACAATATCTCTTTGAACAAAAGCGGCAGTAGTTGTTGTTGCGCTTGTACCTTTATAGGTGCCTAGTTCCTGGGTAACAGATATTTCACCACTGCTATCAAAAGCAAGGATCTTAGAGGCTCTATCTGTCGCTGAGTTGGTGAACTCCGTAGAGGTCATCGTATTTGTTTTTGAGAGCTTAATTGTACGACCAATCTCTTCATCATGTGAGTGGATCATAAAGGTCAACTTATCTAATGCGTCTTCAAAGGAAGCAGCAGGGAAGGGATCGTTTGCAACAAGATCCAGCCCTTGGGTGAGAGGTTGTTCTCTGAGAAGAATAACTGTTTCTCCACTTGCAGGCCGATAGTCCGTTGCAGAGTAGTGATCGTCTGAAGAAGTTCCAGTATTGTATTTGAATAAAACAGTACCGCCAGAAGCTGATCCTGCACCCGTAACCACATAGTGCGTATTTAGAGTCTTTGTCGTTTCTGCGCCCGTAGTAGATCGTACTATGACTGTCAGATCCGCGTCTGCAAATATTTTGAATCCATAGGCAAAACTATGAGTGGTGGCATTGCTTGTCGTATACGATGCTCTGTTTGTTGCGCTAGAAACTGTCATTTTCTATTTCCTATTGTTGAACTTGAAATCTGCCTAATGAACCACTTTGACCTCTGGCATTGGCCTGCTTTAGAATTTCCTTGTCAGCAAAAACAGCGGCAAGGTTTTCGTAACCAGGTAGGGTAAGGAGTTTTTTAAAAGCGGCATCTTTGTATTGCTTGTCGATCATCACTATTAAATCATGTCGTTTGCTGTCGCTTAATCTATGGTATTGCTGTCCTAAAAAAGTTCCTTTGTTTACTGGATCTATCATCTGCTCTAAGGCCTGCTGAAACGTAACGAAACCATTATTAAAATTAATCTTTACTCGCAAATCTTCACCTGATGCGTCAATTATTGGCTCTTCACCTTTGGCTAGACCTACCCATTGATTGCGAACTGCTCTCTCAAAAGTCATTGATCCTTTCCCTTTTGGGTTAGAGAGAGGCCAGCCTTCACTTGGGAGCATTGCAGTAAGGCGCATTAGTTCTTCTTGTACTACTGTGGGTTCTTCTCCGTATTTTATTTTTATTCCCGTAATTGTAGATAAGGTTGTCGCAATAGGATTGGTTGCAAGACTTGTATTATCGGAACCCAATTTTTGACCTAAAGTGTCGTATCGTTCTTCTGTTCTACCTTCCCGACTAATAAGCCCTGATGGCTGAAGGTTAATCTTTGTAGCATTATTAAATGCGTAATCTCCAAAGTTGATTAAAAATTCCAAATGTTCACTAGCTTTAAGCTGCCCTACCATTGCATAATTTGGCGATCCATCTGGCAACTGAAAGCGGTATCCTTGGCTTCCATCTGGGCGGTCTATTAATTTTTCAATATCATTTATGGTAAAAAATTCTGAGTCTGTTTTGACATCATAAACTCCTGGGTCAAAGGCTCTTGATACTGACCTTTGCATTGAACTCCATATAAATGGAAAGTTTTCCGCTGGGCCTCTAACTAAATCATCTAACTCATTGGCAGTGTCTTCGTTCATTAACGCGTCTACAAAGTCTACGATATCGCTCATTCCTTGAAGCATGGGAAGGCTGCTATAGTATTGCCCCACAGCTGCCGCTGCCGAAATTGATGCCTGCATTATTCCATGAGCTTGATTTTGATAATTATCATGGTCTTCAACAATTCTAGCTGTAGTGTCTGCTATAACACCCAATATACCGCCTACTGGTTCATAACCAGCATAACTTACATACAACAATGGCCCATTAGGTTTGCCCGTGTAGGGGTCATAAAGAGGCTTTCCTGGTGGGAAACCTTCGCGCTTAATTACAAAACTATAAGGCTGCCAACCTGGGGGCAGGGCATCTCTGTCCTTTTGTTTTCTTGGCATTGCACCCGTCATGCGCCCTTTAGTAGTGGCATAGGAAATGGCAGAGGCAGTCATTGCGCTGTATGCTAATTTGCCCATTGCCAAACTATGTTTTCCTGGGCCATTGCGACCCATCAAATCATTTTTAAACCCTGGCACTAGAAATTGTACAATTGGTGTATTTAAGGCTGAATTCTTTAATGAGTTTGTAGGTGCCGTTGAGAAAGGCAAAATAAATCGACCAATCAAGGTATTTTGAAAACCGCGAACGAGTTTGCCAGGAGTTCCTAAACTTTCTTGCATGGTGTCATGGAGAGCCTTTGCCTCTAAGTCTGCTGCAAATGCCTTTGGATCAAGAAAGACCATGCCAGCCGCGTCAGCTGCTTCCTCCTCCGTCTTACCCATTCGTAGTGCGTGTTGAAACCTTTGATGCGCTTTTACCTGAAGTTCACCTCGTGTAGAAATAGTTTTGAAAAACTCATCCATTCCAAGCAGCAAACGAAATGGAGTCCTAATTACTCCTCCAATTAAATTAATACTTTTGGCCCAAGGAACATGATCAGGAACTTGAAGGGCAGAGGTATTCTCTACATCAAGTTTTTGCGCCCGTGCAGGCATTTCATTTATATAGGCATACTTAAAAGCTGCCTTTGCATCTCTATAGGTGGTGTTCCATCCATGCGCTCTTATCAAGGCATCTTGCATATAAACTTGGTCTTCTTTTAATGCAAACTCACTAAAGGGAAACATTTTGCGTCTTGATGCACCATACATACCAGCAATCAGTTCCGATGGAAGCTGATAACCCATATATATTGCATTTCCCAAAATGTTTTTAAATTGTGTAGCTGGACTACTTAAAATACTTGTCAGCCATAGTTCGTGAACTATTTCTTTTGTTTTTGCGGCATACCCTTTTTCTGTAAGTCCATTAACACCCGTAACACCTTTGGTTCTATAAGTATCTAAAAGCCTTGTCGCAAGATGCTCTGTTACTTCACCATCTTGACCACTCATAGCTAATTTTGCCAATTCGCCTGCTCGTTCTGGGTCTAAATCAGCACCAACCTTAATATTAAAACTATTTAAGGCTCTAGCGATCTCCGTTTGCGCTCCCTTAACTTGCATTTGAATAGCTGCGTGAACTGCCATCTGTCTGCGAAATGCTAGTTTTTCAATGTCTGTTGCCTGACCATTTTCAATTTGTTGCGCCATCTCTGCAAGTTTTTTAGCTGAGTTTCTAAGGAGTTGCCTGGCAGCAACCATCATTTCAGCATTAAAAGTTTCCCCTTGCTTTCGCATTAAAACCCGTCTGGTAATTCCATTCTCATCTGCAAGTATTCCAGCCGCATCATCCATTGTCTGGTTTTGAGTTCGCAACTCTCTTTTAAATACACTCTGTTCGTCACTAAATACTTCCGCAGTAGCCGATATAGCCTTTTGAATATCGTCAGGGCCGTCTATGTTTTTAAAATTAAAATCTCCACCTTCGTCTAAACTTTTGGCACTCTCTTTCATTTTCTCAAGCAAACTCTGAGTGCGTTCTTCACTACCAAAACCAAGTTTTGTTTCCTTGCCTTCCTCGATTTCTTTTAGCTGTTTTTTGGCAGTTGTGGTCATGCCTTTCATTAACTGCTCGTCATCAGTCATTTGTTGCTGAATTCCAAGTGCTTGTTCAGCATCTAACTGCTCTTGCCTTTGTCTTACATTCAATGCCTGGAAGCCTTGCTCTTCAAATTCTTTGTAACCGCTTTCAGACAACAAAGCCTTTCCAAGAAGTTTTTTTGTGTCAATTTCAGAGTAGGTGCCTTGATCTGGAACAAGCCCCGTTTCTTGCGTAGTAGGAACTTTAGAGGGCTGGGCTATATTCTTACCTATGGCCTCACTTACATTACCTTTGTTTATATTTGTAAGAAGCTCAGCAAAAGGTTTTGAAGTTGTGGCATCTACTCCACCTTTTGTTACTCCCGTAAGTATATCAAAAAGACCCTTTCCAAGACCAGCAACTTGTACGAAGTCACTATTTGGGTTTCGAGCGAACTCAGTCGGTGTGCCTTGTGCCAGGTTGTTCTGAGAACGAATGTTACTCTCAGCTATTTTGCCAGGGTCTTTTGGTAGTGCCATATATCCATAAAAAAAGGGCAGTCAAAGCTGCCCATCTTAATTAATTTATACTGTGTTTTAGTTAATTCGTAAACTTATTTATTCAGTTTTTGTTCTGTACTTTGCATTGAGTTCGAGGTTTCTTGACCAGCCGTATCGTTCTGCAAAGTCGGCTTCGATGTCATCGATGATTGGTTGGAACTCTTCGATGATAGAGTAAACTTTCCCGTAAACATCGGATCGTCCTTCTCCACCCAACTCTTTGAGATGATCTTCGCCATTTACACTCTCCTTCCAATTATTAGCCGAATACCCGTTCTGGCTATTGAAATACTTAATCTCGACACCCGTATCGCCAAGATCCAGCCTTTCTATAGCAGTTTCTACCAGGGAAATAAACTCTTTATTTGTTCGGAGAAGTTCTTTTGGAACCCAGGTATCTTTTTGAGCAGGGGTTCCATCCTCTAATTTTCTTGCATGGTCAAAGTTAATAATTCTACCGCCATCAGTCCTACCAATGGGATTATACTCAAGATGCCCTGATAGTTCTTCTAAAATCTTACCTAATTCTGTGGTTTCCTCTGGTGTTAAAGGCCTGCCAATCCGTATTTCAAAACCATTGGCATCCGCTTTCTTAGGATCATAAAATGGTCTGTGATACCCTACACCATCTTGTTTTAATAGAACTCCACGAACTGCTGCGTATTGACTCATAAGATCAAGTGCAGCTGGCTCAACTTGCCCATACCCTTTACTTGTGTATTTTCTTGGCACAACAACTTCTGTCTGTGTGCCAGGACTAACAACACCCTCAAAGTATCCAGGAGCCTCGAAGTCACCTGGTGACATAATCCCAATTTTCTTAGCAAGCAGATCATTACCTTCTTCGTCAAGAAACCCTTTCGATACTGCCGTATGAAATTCTGCCTGCTGCTCAAAAGGGGCTTCAAATATTTCTGGCATATGGTTGCTAGTAAAACTAGGCTTACTTTCCCATGAAATCTGCGCCATGTTGGCTCTAATTGCATCAGCATAGTCAAACTTGGCCCGTTCAAAATCTGCGTCTGTAGGTTCGTATTTGAGAGCCTGGTTAAACCAATTCTCCATATGCTTTTCTTTGTTAAGAACTACGCGCTGCTTTCTACCTTTTTCGTTAGTTTTATAAGTTATCCATCCCTTCTTTTCGGAGATTTTTTCTACTAGCTTTTTAAGTTCTGGGTTTTCTGATTTGGCTTTCATATTAACCCACATAGCCGCCTGCACCTGATGGGGTTCCCAATCTAAAGCCTTTGCCATTCTTTGGGTTTCTCTAGTAATAAATGCGTATTGTTGTTCTGTTGGCATTTCATTAGGTTTAATAAAGCCAAAAGATCGTAACATCCATATATCACCCGTAACTGGGCCTGCTCTCTCTGGATCGATATGGATCATTAGATTATTATAGAAATCGTCTGTCTTTCTCCCATCCCAATCTTTGCCAGAGAATATTTCCTCTAATTTTTTGCTCATCGCAGTTGGGAAACGACCCGTCTTAATTGTCTCCCCTGCCTTCCATTGATTGTAGGCTTGTATTGCATAATCTAAATTACTCTTAACTGGGGTTCCTGGAGAGGTTACCGCAATCGCCTGGATAAGTTTATCGGCCTCATCAATGTCACCGCCAACGGCATCTAGTATTTGTTGACCGCTTCGCTCATACCAGAACCTTCCAATCTCACCGCCCTTGGCAATATTAAATACTTTTCTTCTCAATGCTGCTAATTTCTGTGGACTATCAATTCCTACGGGCGCACCGACATACTGACCCTTTGACTGACCGCCTTTAATCCTTCGTAAGCCTGCCTCAACCAACTCACCTACTGAGCCGCCAATACCAGCCTCGGCCTCTTCTGGAATAGCAGTAAGAGCCGTTGTTCCCAGGGTAAACTGAACACCACTATTTTTTAATGACTGAAATGCCAAGGGAAGTGCAAGAAAGGCTGCACTAAGGACACCTTCTTCAACAAGGTTTTTTGTTCGTAGAAATAACCTTTCGTAACCCACTTCTGCATTCTCAGGCCTACTTCCTAGATACTCAGCTAATTCTGGCAGTATTCCGAAATCTGCTAATACATTGGAAAGATTGCCTTCTTGTAAATCTATTGTAGCGGCTCCCGTCAGGATGCCTTTTGCTTTAGTAATGCCGCCACCTAGCCAACTGGTTAAGAAAAAACTTGCTATTGGCTCAAGCATTTTTTCTATTTCTGTTCGATTTCCAATGCGACCCATGTTCATATCAGATGTTGCATCACCCGTGGCATAGGCATTTAGCCGCCTTTCCGTAAGCATCTCATCAGAAGATTTAAAACGCATTTCGTCCAGGCTAAAGGCTGGCACATTAACACCCATTTGTCGTAAGCCATCCTCCATATCAGCGGTAACTTTCATTACGTCTTCAAAGGAATTAATAGCTGTATTAGCGGCAAACCTTGCACCCGTTGTTATTGTATCAACAGCCTTCTCAGGTTGTACAATAGCTTTTGTCATCAAACTCATGGGATTAACCGTTTCAGCAACACTTCTGCTAACACGACCCAAAGCCTCTACAAATGTATTAAAGGTAGACTCGTCCTCATGTGTTTCGTCTACATCTTTTTCGCGTAGAAATTGGTTTGCTGCTAATTCCTTTAGCCGTGGTTCATCGTAAATGGTCATTCGACATTTCTTCTTAATTTATTGAGAAAATTTATTTGATGCAGAACATCTGCCTGCTGTTGCTGTGCTTTGGATAACAAACTTTCGGGAGCATCTGCAATTCGCTGTGCCATAGCATCTAATATTTCTTTTTCATTGATAAGTTTGTTATTTTGAAATACGGGGTCTGGTATTGTACCAAATGCGGTACTTTTTAATGACCGCTCTATTGCCTCTGTAATTTGAATTTCCGCATCACCAAGTAACGACTGCCCGAAAGACTTTACCAATCTTGAAGCCTCCTCAATAAGTTGATCTGGTGTATGATTTGGATTCTTTAATTGAAAATCCGTAATACCTTCCATAACGGAATTGTAACCATTAAACTTTTCTGGTGCCATTGCTCCAGGTGGTGCGCCATCTTCGGCTTGATCAAACAAAAACCGCATATTTCTATTTATGGTTGTGAAAGTCTCATTTTGCACACTTTCAAATCTTGTAAGCAGTTTTTCAAAGTGACTGCCAGTAAGTTCACTTGATTTGCTCATAAGATCCATTTTGGTAATACCGCCATTGTCTACCAAAGCGAGATATGTCTTATAATTTTCTATTGCAAGCGGATCATTGGCATCAAGGTGCGCTCCAGCTATATTTTTATCTGGAGTGCTGACCAAAGATCGATCCTCAATAACTTTCGCCATCTGATCACTAACACCATTTTCTATTATGATTTGTTTAAGCAATTCCTGGGCGGTTATCGCATCTATCTCGCTCCGACCATCAAAGGCATTTTGGACAAGTGTTTCATGCCGATTGAATGCTTTTGTGCTTGGAATACGGGATGTAAAGTCGGTAATATTAAAAGTAGCTTCTGTTCCTTGAAGGCTTATGGCGGTGTAAAACTCTAGTGCTGTTTGTTGGTTTTCTGCCGCTGTATCCTCTGCAAATTTTTCGTATTCATTTTCTCTTTTTACGGCATTAATTGCGTCATCAAAGGCTGCATTAGTTATTTCTATGAGGTCTACTTCGTCAATATTACTTAACGTATGCACTAAGTAATCCGTGTTTATTCCCGTCAAGGTTGATAAATCTCTGAGCCTTACATCATTAATTGCTTTATCGATCCTTAACTCTTCTGGCATTTCTGCCCCGTCTAAATTTCTAATCGCTAAATCAATTCGCCTTTTTTCAAGGATGTCATCTTTAGAACTTATAATATTAGCCGCTATTCTTGGGTCATTATTAACGGAAACATTAAGAACACCATTCGCTATATCTTTTTGCATAAGGCGAAATTCATCTTCAACAACTGTAGGATCATAGCCTAGCTTAGTTATTTTCTGACCTTGTTTGTACGCAAATGCTCCAAGAACATTATTGTATTCTTGTATTTTCTCTGTTCCAGAAGGAAGACTTGTATCGTTATCAATTAAGTCACTTACAATTAATTCTTTTTCTTTAGTCTCCGTTTCTGCAATTTTTGTTCTCTTAATGCTTTGAAGATCATTCCGTAAGCCAAATCTATTGTTACTTTCAGACATCAAATAGGTTGCATTAAACTTTTGCAAAGTATTTTTGTTTTTACCTAACTCTGCTAACGCACGATCTTTTATTTTCTTTGATTCCGAATACCAAAGACCATCCTCGTCAAGAGCATTGACTTGTTCTTTCTGTGAAAGATCAAACGCAAGGTTTCTTAACTCATCTTGAACTTTTACAGATGCCTCATCGAGTTTAAGTTGCTCTGACATATTGTAGCGATAGAGGGCATAATCACCAATACTGCTTGTTAATGCCTGACCGACTTTACCCTTATCCAATGCCGCCTGGACAAATGGCTGCGCTCTCTTTCGGGTCTGGAATGCACGACCAGGAGCCTCATTGGTTGCTTGAATACGCGATCTGTAAACTGGTATTCTCATGCAAATACTCCCATCTGATCTGCCATCTTGGCGGTATCACCAAAAGATTTAATAAGAGAAGCGGTGCCTTGTGCCTGGAGAGAGGCTGCTTGTGCCCCACCTTCCATCCGTGATAGTTCTGCCTGCAATCGACTATCCTCCTGGGCATCGGCTATCTGCATTTGCGTAATGGCATTGTTATAATCCATAACCTTCTGCTCGTACTCAAATTCCCTGGCATTCTGCTCTAAATTCATCTGCGTGGTGCCACTAGACATATCTATGCCAGCATATGCCGTATTTGCTCTTACCTCTCCTTGTATGGCTTCAAATGCGGATTTACCGCGTTGTTTCTCCATAGCCAGGTTCTGATTAATAAGATCGGACTGTTTTCCTAGAAGATCAACATTTCGCTCTATGATTTCAGCATTAAACTCACCAACTTCTCTGGCTGCTTTAGCTGCACTGTCAGCAGCTGCTTTCTCTTGCAGACCTCCAATGAGGTTCATTCCCAGAGATATTATTTCAAATGGGCCAAGTGCCATTTCTCACCTATATGTCAAATGTATTTAATCGCGGAAATAAGGCCAGAACCGTAAGAGGTAAAGCCTGCGTTTGCTGAAGATAGATCCTATCCTGGTCATCAAAACCACCCGTAAATTCTATATCCTTGTCACCCGTGAAGAGAGAAACAGCCGTATCCATAGCCATTGAACTGTCTCTGAATGGTATACGTTCTACGGAACTTGAACTGGTGCCGACTTCAACACCTACGGTTTCGAATAACCTAACAGTCACGGCATGGATTCGTTTTGGTTTGCCTTGACTAGTTCCGTCAACAGATCCACTTTCCAGCCGTAATGTCTTCATACTGCTTGTAAAACCTAATCCCACGGCTGCCGTTGTTACACTGAAGTCCGTAGTAATACCGCCATCTGATACGGTTTTTGTTGCATGAGAGGCTCCATTACCCAACACCGAAGCCGTCTGCCCCTGGAGATGATATAATCCCGTTAGTGAAGTTGTTGCCGATCCAGAATAACTTAATCCGCTATCTACAAAGAATGATCCCGTTGCAGCTGAACCAAAGTCAAATGGTTTTAGTTTCTCCACATATCTTTTTGTAGCAGAATTTACTGTTCTCTTGACGATCATGTAGAGATCATCTTCACCTGTATCCGTTGGCAGTGTTGCAATACTTTCGACAACCGCGTTTCCAGAACTAAAGGCACCACCTAAAGTATGTTTATGCCAGGCAACAACTTGTTCCTCTCTTCGGTACGTTAGCCCTAGTAATGTGCCATCTGACCTAACGCACCATACAATAGAGTCTGGTTCTTGTTGAAAGGCCAACACCTCAATACCGCCATCGGTAATATGCTCTGCCAGGATAGTCATGTCAGGAGCCTGATAGCCTGACGCATCGACATCTCCGACATACTTAAATTCTCTTAACTTTCTGCCACCTCTTTGAAGGAATAGTGTAACATCGGCAACTTGAACGGGTGGAACTTGAGCCGATCCGTAGTTTGAATATTTACGAATAAGTGTAGTCGTTGGTGTAACTGGTCCGTCATTACTGGCGGTAACTACATATTCACCACCAGAAGTTCCAACAGTTAATACCCTAGTAGCTGAGAGCCATCTGATACTATCCACCGTATTAGAGGCGATGGTGTAGATTAAAGCATCGTCTGCGTTTGTACCTACCGTAAAGTTTAAATAGTCTGCGTTTTTACTAAACCACAATGTCTGTGGATTATTGTTAGAGTTTCCGAATACCAACCTTTGCTCAAAGAAAGACACAACGCTCGGATAATTGTCACTACTTGCTAACCCAGGGGAGGGACTGCCAGATATACTGGCGGTGGCAAAAGTCCAATTATTGTGAGCAGAGCGCGTCAATGTCCTTATCGCGTAGGAAGGATGTACTAAATACATCGTATCAGCAGATTGAGCGAAATTGACATTCGGAAGATGGGCCTCCGTATAGGGTGACGCAACTTCAAATATTTCTGTTGCAGTACCTCCAGAGGTATAAGTCGTAAAATTTGTCGTATTGATTGCCGTGCCGAATAGGTCAGTCAATGTAAATGTGTGCGTTGTGACATTTGCGACAAGGTAGTTTCTCGCGTTTAATTCTGTCATACCTCCAACAGAGGCAATATAAATTTCATCTCCATTAGAAAGTCCGTGGCTCGTTGACGTAAGTACACCAGGGGATGCCTTAGTTGCCGCTGATATTGTCTTTGCCGTACTATTGAGAACCTGAGATCCGTTTCGAATAACACGCATTGTCTGGTTTCCGAATACCAAAACATATGTATCCGTGGTTTTGTATTGAAAAGGTATGAGCCTATTCTTTACGGAACTGGCCTTAACTTCTCCAACAAATTCCGTGCCTGGTCTTCTTGTTGCACCTCCTTGAGGCAATACAATCATATTTGTTAGATCTGCTAATCCCGTCTGGTATTTCTCCAGAGTTACCCGTCCTTCAAGTCTTGGAGATAATTCCCCACTTACGAAGGCAGATATGGCTGGCGCAGATCGTGCCATTAAAACCTCGATTCAATAAAGTCAGATGCTTCAATTCTCTGTGGCGCACCCTCAGTCGCGTCAACATTCTTAGCCACCGATAGTTTCTGCTGGTATAGCTGAAAGGTGGTGTTAACGAGAGATGCAGATCCCGTAATGGAATAGCATATTTCCGTGGCTATCTTGGCTGCCAGGGCATCTATTAGAGAGGCATCATACTCATTTGGGTCTTCAACCCGTGCTATATATCTTATTTTTACAGTACCTTCATCCGTTAGAAGTTTACGGCCTTCAACCACAAATACGGGGCCGCCCGTGTTATTTTTCATATTGTCCTGGGGATAACTGGAAGTGCCATTAGAAAATTCCAGAACTCTCAGGCAATAGGGAAGGGTGGGGAGTGTGTATTGGTATGTATATCCGAAATCGGGTGTTTCGGTATCTTGTGCCAGAGTTGCTCTAGACATTAGGCAGTTCCAGGGGTGATCTCTAAAGACACTATCCCTTATGGAATCGTACCGCTGATTAATAACGATAGCCGCCTTTGAGTTCTCATCTAAAGCAGAAATCGTATTCGCTCCGATAATATTCAAAGCATGGTTTGCTATGTCTACAACTGATGGCATTGAATTCTCCTAATTAAAAGGACGGCCCCCGAAGGAGCCGCCCAAGATCTTTAATCTACAACGTAGAGCATTTGCAGTTCGACAGTTCCCGTTCCAGCTGCTCCACCCATTGTCACACTTACTGTGTAACCATCACCATCCGCGTCAATTACGGTGTTTCTGCCTAATGCAGAAGTAGCCGCAACCGCTACTGTTGTGATTGATGTTGAAGCTGCCGCAGCGAAAAATTCGTCTGCATCA
>Ga0208158_1000499_pt1 | contig 13941 bp, 28 predicted proteins | sample 8_EtaG_FD_184081 | JGI IMG/M metagenome (GOLD analysis project Ga0208158, IMG submission 184081) | Marine viral communities from the Subarctic Pacific Ocean - 8_ETSP_OMZ_AT15162 metaG (SPAdes) (version 2) | ecosystem: Environmental > Aquatic > Marine > Oceanic | place: Pacific Ocean | collected...
CCGCCCTCGTGTCGCTCTACAAATACCCCTGAAAAAACAGGGCCAAAAATTATTTGAAAAAAAATAAAAAAAACGCTGGACAGATTACAGGCAAGCGGCTAGAGTGTACGAACAATGAGCAACGCAATGAACAACAACGAAATCAAATCCGCCCTCACCAAATACGCAAACAGCGACCTTCGCGCCGCTCGCAAGGACGGTCACATTTTAATAACACAAACCAAGCGCGGATTGTGCGAGCTTACCTTTGACGCCCAAGCCAAAACTTACTTGCTTGTGGTTTGCATCACAGACCCATTTCAGGAAAAAGCCGAGGTTGTTGCCCAAGGCAAAGCGGGCGTCATTCGCGCCGCTCTTGTGAACCTGTACAAAGTGGTTTACGCCTAGAGAATCACCCAACCAAAAACCCTAAACAGCAAAAGACAATGGAAAAAGAATACACAATAAACGGGATCAAAATTGAACTGTTCCCCTTCAACAAAACCTTTGCGCAATACACTGCGGACATTGCCAGCGACAAGCGCAAGCATTTTGTAAAGCCGACAACTGAAATCGTGCGCGGCACAAAAACAGGCGAGCGCATGAAATGGGACAGGCACGAGACAATGATGATCCCGCAAAACGGGCTTGGTCATTATGCCGACTTAAGAGAAAAAGATTTCCCAGACGAAGCGCCAAAAACAAAGCAAGATTTCAAACAACTTGCCGAAGAATATGCCCGCCAGTTTCTTGAAGAGATCACTTGGAATGCAGAAAGGCAAACAGTTGGCAGCGCAGAAACCTATCTTGACCCCGCCGAAGTTAGTTACGACCTCGGCGCAACTTGGGAATCGTGGTATTACGATCAGGAATATAAATGCCAAGAAGTAACTGACACTTGCCCATCCGATCATTGGCTTGGCGGATCATTCGCACGCCTCACGCTTGTTGATCCTGTTCTGATTGAAAAGGTTCACAAGGCCGCAGCAATCACCCAAGAGCGCAAGAGACTTCAAAAAATTGAAGATGACGCATACTTGGAAGCAAAGAAAGCCGAGGAGGCAAAAGAGGCCGCGCGGGCCGAAGCGGCGCAGCTATTGCAAAAGGTCAGAGAACTGGAAAGGCAACTTTCTCAGACCATAGAAATACGCGATAAAGTGCTGGAAAAAATCCACTAACCCCAGCAAGGCGAGGGGCGGCCAAGCGTCGCCCCTCGCCAGATAACCCCACAAAAACAGGGCCAAAAAAAAGTTTAAAAAACCCTTTACAAACGACAGGCAAGCGGCTAGTGTATACGAACAATGAGCAACGCAAAAAACAAAGTCGAAGAGATCAAGAACACAATCCGCAACCGTGTCGCGCAGGGTGCAAACCTGAGCGCGCTTATTGACTTGGCCCATCTGCGAGCCGAGGCAACCAACGGCGGCGACGCCAAGCTGGTTCGCGCTTGCTTGCTCGATGTTTTTCAAGAGGTAAACGGAGAGCAAGCAGTTGATGCCCTACTTGAAAAGCTGGGAATGTAAACCAAACCAAAACCTAAACCCAAAAGCATAAGACAATGAAACAAATCCAACAAATCCAATCGGATCAAGACCAGATCAAGGGCGCAATGAGCCAAGTGCGCAACCGAGTGCAAAACGTTTTCTATTTAGATTTGCCACGCGGCCCAATTTACAATCACCCGCAATCTGGTTTCCCTGTTCAGGATCGCATCGCCCCAGACGGCACAAGCTCGGAGGCTTTAACAGAATGCTATTACTCCAATTTCAACAGCACGGAGAAAAGCCTTTTGCGCTGGCTCGCCAAATGGGAAAAGGCTGCGGGCGTTGACGCGCTCGCGCCATACGCTGAAAAGCTGAAAGCACTGCAAGCCGATCTTGAAGCCAGCAAAAAAGAACTGGCCGAAACTCGCGCCGCAATCAAAGAGGCCAAAGCATTAAAGGCCGCAGTCAAGCAAGGCTTGCTTACTGGCCCGCTCGGCGAATGCCTTAAAGACTTCCGCCCCGAATACGTCGCAAGATGCCTTGCCGTTTACGATATGCCAGACGGTGACGGTTACGAAAAAGAGGTTGTGAAATACGATCGCTCGTATCAAAACAAAATCCGCGAAACCGTCTTTGTCAAAAAGGGATCGGGCGAATGGGAACGCAAAAAGGCGGAGGTTATCGAGTGCGCAAATCATTCTGTTGATGCCTACATTTACAAGCTGGCCGAAAAGATCGGCAAGAAAGTCACAGCCGCCAGCATCAAGGGCAGCTTGTGGGATCACTCAATCCTGACCGTCACTTGCGAGGGCGGCGAGGTGCAGCAGTGGCGCACTCAGTGCATCATAAATGCGCGCTACGAATACAACACCATTTTCAACCAGTGGCCCACACGCCGAATCGACTAGGCAAACGGGGGGCGGCCTAGCCGCCCCCCTTAAAAGCCCACAAAAACAGGCTCGAAAAAAAATCGAAAAAAGTGAGAAACAGAGTTGACAGGCAAGCGGCTTGCGATTAGGGTAAACCCACAATGAACGACGCAAACAACAACAGCAACCAAATCACCAAGCAAGACCTCGACGATCTGAAGATCGACAAAAGCAAGCCGATCCGGATCGTCAAGGTCAAGACGCCAGAAAGCAACGTTGCCGCCGCTGGCCGTTGGGTGAGGGGCGGCGTTTCCTCTCACCTGACGCACGGCAGCGGTCGCCAAAAAACGGTTTGCACCTCCGCTGTGCTGGCTAACTTCAACATCTCGCCAGACTCTTACCATTACAGCGAAAACCGCTCGACGGTTATCGGCGTGTTGCGCCGCAATCGCTGGGCCGTTCGCTCTCGCAAGTCGGCCTTGAAGGTCGGCAAGGGCAAGCATCCAAGCGTCGGCCAAATCCGCGCAAGCATTCGCAAGCTGGATGCCCCAAGCACTGCGCGTTTTTATGTCAGCATCAAGGGGCACGCGATGCTTCTTGATTACCAAGGCCGCACCATTGTTGACACTGCCCCGCGCGCCAGAGATCGCCGCCCCGTGCTCGACGTTGCGCTTGTCGATCGCCAAGAGAATATCAACGACTAATCCAAACCCAAACCCAAAACCTCAAACACACATACAGACAATGAAAACCAAACTAAAATTGACAACCAACCGCAAAGTGACGGTTGACCTAAACGAAGAAACCGCAACCCCTGAGATCATGGACAAGCACAAGATGCAAGAACTGCTTGCCCAGTGGTGGGAAATATCTTGCGAGCTTGGCGACGAATTGCCGCCCCGCATTCTTGACAAGATCATTGACGCACACAGCGAGGCCGAGGATTGGATTGATGACATCCACCCGCAAGCAACTTGGCCCAAGCATCACGGCAACACGGAGGGCGAAGAATGATTGAACCAACCGAACTAATCAACGGCAAGCCGATCAAGAGGCAAGGCGTTTGCGGCGTGATCGCAACCGCAAACGTGACAGGCCGAACGCCTCAAGAAGTGTTTGACCTGTTCAAAAAATCGCGCGGCCTTGACTGCGGCAAACGCTGGCGCGGCGCACTTTACAACTGGGCATTGCTCAAGATGCTGGACAGGCTCAAGGTCAAACACGAGCGAATAAAGGTTGAGCGTTGCACGCTGCAAAAGTTTACGGATTGGCACGCAGCCAAAGGCAAGACTTATATCGTGCAAGTAACGGGTCATTTTGTTGTTGTCCGCAACGGGCTGATCGCAGACCAAAACGGAGCCAAGCCGATCCTTGAAGCATGGGCGCGCCGCCGCTTCATCAGAAAAGTTTGGCACATTAAAAACCCCGCCATTGACAAACAGGCCGTTAGCGTGGCAGCATCGCCCGCTATGGAAAAACCAACAGTGACCGAAGCCGCCCGCCAATACCTCGCCGAGATCGGACGCAAGGGCGGCAAGAACAACAAGCACCAAGCGCGCGCCGCGCAAACCTACTGGGCGCGACTGACCCCAGCGCAACGCAGCGAGGAAATGCGCAAACGTGCCGAGAAACGCCTGAAAAACAGGCTCAAAAAAAAATGAAAAAAAATGCGAATCAGTGTTGACAGGCAAGCGGGTTGTGTGAGATAACATAGTCACCGCGAGGAACGCGGCCAACGAAACTCGAAACAGCAAAAGACAATGAACAAGGACACAATCAAACTAGAGGGCAAGAATCATCACGGCAAAACCTTCAACGTGAAATACGTTCGCCCAAATGAAAACCGTTGGCATTCAGACAGTGACCGTTTCAAACGTCATGGCGGAGTGCCAAACGAATATGATGAGGCTTTGATTTTAATCTTTGACGCTGAGTATGAAACCCTCTGCGGTTTTGATCCCGAAGGGCAATTCGTCACAGCTTACGGCGTCTCGACTATCCTAGACCATGCGGAGGGGCGCGGCATCCGGTGTCACGGTGGCATTCCTGCATGGGATTTAACAGAGTGGCACGTTACCGAGATTAAAACCTTCATAAAGGGGAAACAAAACTAAACCCAAAACCCTAAACAGCAAAAGACAATGACAACCGAACAAAAAAACCAAGACATGACCGTTTACCGTTTTCGCGGAGTATCAAAGCCAGTGAAAACTTGGGGCAAGGAAAGAGGGCAAACGATTCACGGGGATTGTGTGGGCCTCAAGCGTGTTGAATGGGTCGAGCATGGTTCTGAGTGTTACGAAATTTTTCTTATCGAGCTTTCCAACGGCGAAAGGTTTGAAGTTCGTGAGGAAGATCATCGAGGGGCTGACCGCGCTTTAAGTTTTCAGGTCAAAAAGTTTTTCAATAAGAACTAACCCAACCAAAAACCTAAACAGCAAAAGATAATGACAACCGAAGAGACAACAAACGCACGCGGCGAAACCTATTTGCCGCCTGTCAGAGTCAACAACAAGGAAATCGACGCGACTTTGATTTTTGAAAAACGCCCAACGGGCAAATTTCAAAGGATCACGTTCACCGTTAAAGCAGTCGATGGCGATTTTGGCGATGAGTGGCACGACACCTATAACAAAACTTACGACAGCGAGAAACAGTGGCGCGCCGCGCACGCTCGGTACTCGAAAAAATACGCCGCACAACAGCGGGAGCAATAACCCAAAACCCTAAACAGCATGAACATACGAACACTAAACGAGGAGCACTTTCAGCTTGGCGAGGTTCCTTACAAAAGCGTGCCGCATCTAGGCGAGCTTAAAGATAACCCGCAGTGCGCGACCTATTGCTCCGGATGCCGAAGGATTGCGAAAATAACCATCAGCAAATCGCCGTTTGGTTCGACCGTTTACATCAGCACAAAAGGCAAAGAGGTGTTGCCACTTGCGGCAGAGTGCCGCGCGTGCGGTTCGGGTTGGCCGATCTACTTGGTTAACGAAGAAACCTTGCACCGCAAAGCACCGAAACGGCAGGAACAAAACAACAACCCTTTTAAATAAAAACAGCATGAAAAAAATAAAACTAATTGCCGCGCTTGCGGCACTCACGGCAACCGTCTCGGCGGTTGAAATCAACGGCAAACTGATTCACGCTTTTGCGCTGACTGAATCGCCGCCGCACGGCATAGATCACACCGCGATAGGCGATGGTCAAAAAGCTAGGGGAGCATGGCAAATGCACTTTGCGGCATGGTGGGATGCGTCCGAATGGTTGAAGGCTCGCGGATACAAAAGCGCACCTTGGAAAACTGGGGCGCACGATCCATCTGTTGCGCATCAGCACGCCAAGGTTTACATGGCTTTGACCCACTCCAGACTTGCAAAGCGCATGGGCCGCGATCCTAACGCATTCGAGCTTTACGCCGCTTACAATCTCGGCGTCGGCGGATTCGCCAAGCGAGGCTTTAACATCGACGCTTGCCCAAGCGCAACGCGCAACGGCATCCAACGTTTGAAAAATCATCTCACGCGATGACCCCCCCCGCCGTGTCGCCCTCTTTTCAGGCATCTCCTGCCGACTCCTTGGAGGGCGGCACGGCAACCCCCCTATGCGTTGTGTGCGCCAAGACGATTCACACGGGCCACGTCTGCGGGCGTTGCTCTTACAAGGTCAACATGGAAGCGCGCAGCTATGGCAAGGCCAGAGGGCCAAAAGTTAAGACAAGAAAATTCAAGATTGAGCCAATGACAGGATCAATCGACTTTTAGAAAATGACTGATGGATTACATAAACGACCATATTGAATACAAAAAAATGTGTGAAAAATATTGCGAGGAAGCTATATGGCAAGAACCACCTCACGCAAACGCTCAAGGCTACATAGAAGGCGATCGAAAAATAACCCACAAAGATTATCCAAAAAGGTTAAGGAGTTATGGCAGAAGAAAATCAAATGAGGAAAATGAACGATCAAAACGAATTTAATTTTGGGAAACCAGCGGGCAAGATTGCTCTGGCGTTTCAGAAATACGACGCGAACAATCCAAACGTCTGGCGGTTGTTTGTCCAATACTCTCAGCAAGCCGCGCACGCTGGCCGACAGACATTCAGCGCGCAAGCGATTATTGAACGCATCCGATGGTTTCACTCAGTAGAAAACCCTGACGATGATTTCAAAATCAACAACGATTTCGCCGCATTCTATGCCCGCAAATTTCACGCGATGAATCCAAACCTAAACGGTTTTTTCCGCACCCGCAAAAGTCAGGCCGACGATGAGTGATGAAGGCGACAACATTCTTGCGATTGATTTTGACGGAACAATCATTCCGCAAGGCTCTGGCTTGAGCCGCGAGAGATTAGAAAAGCGACCGATGGCGGGCGCAGTCAATGCGCTGCAAATGTTGCACGCTCAACGCTGGCGCATCGTTGTCTTTAGTTGTCGCGCAAGAGATGAGCAAGGGCGCGCGCAAATCATTAACTGGCTGCGCCGTTACGGCATTGACAATTTGGTTGAGGAAATCACCGCGCAAAAACCTTGGGCAAAATATTACATCGACGACCGCGCGATTGCATTTGATAATTGGGCAAGCGTCTTGGAAAGGCTAACGGATGAAGGGCAAGAAACTGATGGGCATATTTGATTGGTCGCCGCTGGAAGAGTTCGCGCCGATCTGGCTGACCGATCGGTTGGTTGTGATTTATTCCGACAAATGCGAAAAGCGGATAAGCCGCAACGCGATCCCGATCAAAATCAATCGGTCGTTTACGTTTGGCACTGGCGGCCATCCATCAACGCGCGGCGCAGTTCACGCGATCATCTACGCCGTGCGCCAAAAATATGTTGACCCATCAAACGCGACTTTCGTTGACCTTGGCGACACGTCGGGCTTGATGTCGATTATTGCCAATCACATGGGGTTCAATCCGGTGTATCTGGCAGCCGAAGAGGAGAAAACCCAAGACGAGGCCGAGGCCAATATAATGTTGAACGATTGCGCCGCCATGATCACAGAACCCTCAACCCTTTTCGGCGTCGCGCAATATCACCGCGAGACGAATCAAGTGTTCGATGTTCGGCCAGAAATTATTTGCACAATTCAAGGCGGGTCGCCGATGGTTAGACAGTATTTGTCCGACTGCTATGATCTACTGGTTGACGGCGGCGTGCTGATCTGGGCAGGACATCAACCCAAGGCGACAGGCAAAACACGCGCGGCCCTTGAAGAGTATTTTGATGACATCGAACATTTAATTTGTGACGGCTGGCCCGTTGCGATTTGCAGAAAAACAAAACTAAAGGAACCAAAAGAAAATGAGTAAGCAGCAGATAGCAAACCCAAAGACAGAAATCCGCGCGCTCCTTGAGGGCGACGCATTCCGTGAACAGGTTGCCAAGGCATTGCCAACGCACCTGACCCCTGACCGCTTTTTGCGCGTCGCCTTAACCGCATTCAACCGGACGCCGAAGCTATACGCTTGCACGCGCGAAAGTTTGTTTCAATCAATGCTTGATCTGTCGGCGACTGGATTGGAGCCAGACGGCAGACACGCGCACCTTATCCCCTACGGCAACCAGTGCCAGTTGATCATTGATTACAAAGGATTACTTGCGCTCGCAAAGCGTAACGGCGTTACATCAGACGCCAAGGTTGTGCGCGAGGCCGATCATTTTGAAGTAATCGAGGACGACGGCAGCGGCAACACGGTGATCAATCACGCGGTCAACTACCGCAAGGCGCGCGGCGATTCGTTTGCCTTTTACTGCCGCGCCACTTGGCAAGAGGGCGACAACCGCGTTGTCAGTTACGAGGTTATGACGCGCGAAGAGGTTGAAGCAGTGCGCGCACGATCCAAGGCGGGCAAGTCTGGCCCTTGGGTGACAGACTTTGACGAAATGGCACGCAAGACTGTCATGCGCCGCCACTCTAAACGCTGGCCCCTATCCTCTGAGATTGCCGACGCTATCAATAAAGATTACGACGCGCCAGACTTTGCACGCAAAGCAAGCGCAACGGCCTCGCCGCTGTTTGCAGACGACGACCAGATTGCAGGGGCCGAAGTTGAAACCGAAATAGTAGAGGAGGGCGGCAATGATTGACCGCGATTTCTCAGATTGCGAAACGCAAGACGATCCGCTTTGCTTTGACTGTCACGCTTTGGGCCGACCCGAAGAGTGGAGCGAAACAATCGGTTGGCATTGTAAAGTTTGCAACGGTGAACGAGAGGTTGAGCAATGAAAGACATCCGAAGAGGAAAGGCCAGCGCGTCGCGCATGGCGCAAATAAAACAATGCCCGCAATCAATGCGCGCGCAAGAGGGATTGCCAGAGGTGCAAAGCGATGTTGCAACCTTTGGCACTGAATGCCACGCCGCGCAAGAAACGGGCAAGCTGGACAACCTAACAACCGAACAAGTCGAAGCTGTTACGCTGGCGCGCGAGATTGAGGCGGGCATTGTGTCGCAATGGGTCGAAGAGTTCGGAATTGAAAGCGAGCTTGAGGAAACACGCGAGGCAAGGCTTTGGGGTTTCGATGACAGGTTGAGCGGGCAAAACGACCGCACGATTGAGAGTCAATGCAACGCGCTTGTGATCGACTACAAATTCGGGCGCGGCGACGTTGACCCGCCAAGCCGCAACATTCAGTTGCGCGCGCTTGCGTGTCTGCTCAAGGAAAGCAACCCCGCCTTGCGATCAATCAGCGTCGCCATTGTTCAACCCTATGGGCCGCGATATGATTTCGCGACCTACCTTGACGCCGACTTGATCAAGGCACGCGATGAGATCACGCACATCCTCGACGAATCACAAAAGCCAGACGCCGAGCGCAGACCATCAACAACGGCTTGCGAATACTGCAAGGCCAAGCCGACTTGCCCAGAGGCGCAGGAGGTAGCGATTTCGATCGCGAGAATGGCCCCTGACGCGCTAACCGCCGCCAACCTTCCCGCCATGCTGGATTTGGCGAAAGCGGCTGAGAAAGCGTTTTCTGCCCGTGTTGACATGATACGCGCCAAGGCGCGCGAGTTACTTCAGGATGACCCCGATGCCCTCGATGGCTGGGAATTGAAAGACGGGCGCACCATGCGATCAGTCAGCGACGCGCAAGCACTCTTTGACGAGTTGCGCGAGCGCGACTTGATCGACGTAAGCGGCATGATGCGATCGGTCAAGGTCAGCGTGCCCAGCATTGAAAACGAGGTTGCGGTTTTCTCTGGCACATCGAAGAAAGACGCAAAGCAATTAGTCGCCGACTTTTGCGCTGATCACATCGAATCAAAGCAGGGCGCGCCCATGCTTTCAAAAAAGAAATGACAACGTTGAAACATCTTGCCCGCTTGCTTGTACGCGATTCAGGCACGCATTACATCGAAAACGGGCGGCGGCGCATCTTCATTGCAATGCGTCGCCTTCAAGATATTATTCCGACAGGCGCGCGAGTGCTGGACATTGGCGGCCATGACTCGGCAAAGCGGCTTGGTTATTCGTTCAAAGAATACACGCAAGCGGTTGTTCCGTGCCAATACTTTTTTGAGAACAGAAACACGCTCGACATCCGAACCGATCCGCTGCCGTATGAGGACAACACTTTTGACGTTGTTGTTTCATCGGAGAGCATCGAGCATTTTTGGCTTCAACGTGATGGCGGAATGATCTCTTGGGATGGCATCGAAAACTTTTGGCGCGAGTCGCATCGCGTGCTAAAGCCGAACGGATTGTTTTTTTGCAGCACACGCAACCGCTCTTGCGTGTTTGCTTGGATGATGGCGGCCCAAGGCGAAGAGTTGCAGGTTGCGTTTTCCTCCCCTACCCGTTGCGGCCATGTGCGCGAGCTTTGCAAATTAGACTTTGAACGCATTGCGCAAAGCACTGGATTATTTACGCGCCACATGATTGAAACCGAGTCGAGCATTCCAAAACCATTACAGGCGCGCGTTAACCTTTTTAGGCCAAAGGTCGAGCGGCTATTAAGTCGCAGCATCAAGCCAGACGAGGAACACGACACGATTTTTTTTACGTCACGCAAATGAGCATTGAAAGATTTATTGAAGGCACGCCCAAGCCGCAACCAAGACCGCGCGCAGTCGCTCGCGGCGGGTTTGCTCGCGTTTACAATCCAAAGACCGCAGATGATTGGAAACAATGCGTGCGCGATGGATTCAAAGACGTGCGGCTTGATTGTGAGCAAGTCAGTGTTTTTTTGCTTTTCAAAATGCCGCGCGCTAAATTACATTTTAATACTCGCGGCGAGCTAAAGCCAAGCGCGCCACGAGATCACACCAAGAGGCCAGACGTTGACAATCTGGCTAAGGCAGTGCTTGACGCGCTGGTTGATCAAGGCGTGATCAAAGACGATTCTCTTGTGACCCGCTTGGAGGTCGCGAAAGAGTACGCAAACGAAACCGAGGCGGGTTGCCTCATAAAAATAAAAACAGCATGAACGAAAACCAAAACAGCAATCAGCGCGGCGCAAAATTCAAAGGCTCCGCAGGACAAAACAAAAACAAGGAAAAAGCCACGCACCCCGATTTCAAGGGGAGTCAAACAATCGACGGAAAAGATTATTGGGTTGCCGCTTGGGTTAACCGAAACGATGACGGCTCTCCGTGGCTTTCTATTGAACACGAGGCCAAGGAAAAGCTGCCGAACCTTGTTAATGAGTTCAAGAAAGAGGTCGGTGGCGATCCTCTTGCAGAGTTTGGCGGATCGCAGCAAGCACCCGCTCAAACTCAGGGCCAACAAACCGAAGATGATGACGTTCCCTTTTAAGCTATGCCAAACCGTATTGTGCGGGACGGCATACTTACAAGCGAGCGTGTCAACTCCCTGAGCCTAGAGGCCGAACTTTTTTATAGGCGCGTCATGTCGATCGTGGACGATTACGGTCGTTTTGATGGTCGCGCGTCAATCATCCGAGCGCAGTGCTATCCGTTGCGCATCGCCGAAGTATCCGAGCAAAATATTTCTTGCTGGCTTAATGAAGTAATCAAAGCTGATTTGGTTTTGCGTTACGAGTGCGATTCAAAGCCGTTCATTGAGTTGACAGACTTCCGCCAGCGAACGCGCGCGAAGGCCAGCAAGTGGCCGTCACCTGACGGTCAAGTGGCAGTCATGTGTCAGTCACATGACGGTCACGAAGTTAACGCCAACCCACAAAAACAGGCACAAACAAAAAATGACGGTCACATGACGGACACATGCGCGCAGATGACAGCACTTTCCCGCCTAGACGGAGACGGAGACGAAGGCGGAGGCGAAGGCGGAGGCGAGGGCGTAGACGGTGCGAGCAAGCTCGCGCCCGCGCCCGCTCACATTCCAACAATCGAGGAGGTGATTGCCATCGCTGACCGTTCAGGCATCCCGCCTTGGTATGCGCGCAAATACTTTGCCAAGAAAGAGGAAACGCAAACATGGACTAACAAGCACGGCAGGATCATCCAATGGCAACGCGAAATGGCCCGCTGGCACGCCGAAGATGGCAAACCCTTGTCCGAACCCTCTGCGGGAAACAAAACGCCGCAAAACGCATTCTCAGGCCAAACGGCCCCTTGGCGACGAATGCAAGAGATCGACGCGCGCATGGCAGAGTTGCGCCGCGCACATTGCAGCGAGGTTGCTGGCGGCGATGTTGTTTGGTCGAGCGACGAGGGACGCGCTGAGTTTTACGCGCTAACTAAAAAGAAAAAGCAGGTTCAAAAGGAAATGATTGGCTAACAATTTTGATCGGCAAAAAATGTTGCCGATCAATTTACGCAAAAACTAATCGGCGAAATAATGACCCCGCCCAACCCTTACAACCCCGACCAGACAGAGCGCGAGCTGTTCACATCAAGCCGCACCCGCTCGTATTCGCGCGCAGATGCTTCACCTCGGCGCAAGGATGCAATGGGTGCGGTCTTGATGGCCCCAGTCACCAAAGAGATTGCAAAACAGTTTTACGACCAAGCCAAATCTGAAGGCGTGACCCCTTGCGACCTGCTTGCGAGTATGTTATCAGAGAGGATCAAATGATTATTTATTTATATGGCCAGCCAGCGAGCGGCAAGACAACGCTTGCGCAACGTCTCAAGGAAGAGCTTGGGCCTGAAAAGTTTGTTGTGATTGATGGCGATGAGTTGCGCGCAATAACCAAAAATTTTGATTACTCGATTAAAGGACGGATTGAGAATATTTGTGCCGCCCATACAATCGCACGCTATCAAAAAAACCAACAGGGGAGGGGGGTCATTATTGCAATGGTTTCGCCTATTGAAGCGTTGCGCCGTGAATTGCAAAACTCCGAAAGCGATTGCTTTCTGTTTTTACTGGAGAGCGAAAGGACGCGCGGCGATGAATTTGTTTGCTACGACTTTGAAGCTGGCACCCCAAACTTGAGGATCAACACCGATTTAGATGTTGAGGGATGCGTTGAGGGAATCATTGACGCACTGGGGTCAATGTAAGCAAACCGAAATTGACAAACAGGGACGGCAAAAGGTATGGAAACACTCCAAACAAATTTTAGCAGGGGAAGAGAGCAATGCGGCGCGCTAAGTCTATGCGTGGTTAATGCTGTGGCTCGCGGGGGAAAATCGCATAAAATCCCCGCCCCCTGCTTACCTTTTCAGAATGGAAACGAAAGACCCCAGTGCCGAGGGATTTCAGCGATTGGCTGCCGCCATTATCGTGCAAGCGTTCGACGATCTGAAGAAACAAAAACGCACCCGCCTGTATTATCGAAACCTTTGCAAATCATCCAAGCGCACGGCAGTCAAGAGGCACAACAGCGATATCATCAAATTTATTTTTGGCCCCGCCCCCACAATGGACGCGCTGATTTCATTGGCTGGGCTACGGGTAGACGCAAACGTTTTGCGAGAAAGGGCACGTCAAATTTTAGATGAGCGAAAGAAATGAATCCCCCTTGGCACCTGACCCGAAAGAAAGTCTTGGCTGGCTACGCAAGCGGATTGCGAAGCTCGAAAACGAATTGGCCGCCCTCAAGGAACGCGAGGCACGTCTTGCCAAAAGGGCAGCCGATAAAAATCAACCCACTCTTTTTTTGCTCGATGAGTGATGACTGAAGATGGGCGCACATATGAGGGCCAAACGGACTTTGACTTTGACGCCATAGATCGCGGCCTGAGTACCTACGCCGCCCGCGCGCCAGACGCTTCGCACTCGGCAGCGGCTCAAGATGCGATCGCAAGGTTGCTTGCGTTTGTCTGTCATTCTGGCGATGCTAAAAAATCCGCGCACAAATTTATTGCGTTTGTTTATGTGTTGCGTCCTGACTTACTCGGCGGCTTGCCTATCCGCTCGATTGCCTCGCAACTTGAGATTCCGCGCACAAACTTTGAACGCGAAGTTTCGCGCGCCAGAAAGTCGCTGAAGTTTGATGGCATTTTGAGAGAACCAAACAGAAGTTTTTCGCGCAAAAATCGCGGCAAGAAGTGAACAATCCTAACAAAAACGCAAGCATCGCCTCAAAATCAAAACACGCTAAAAGAGGCAAAAGCACGCAAAAACCTTGAAAAGAATTTCTGAAAACAGCTAAAAATGCGCAAAAATAGCCAAATACACCCAAAAAGGTACTGCTGTGAATTGCAAGAAGTGCGCCCAGTCGCCGACG
>Ga0208158_1000501_pt1 | contig 13836 bp, 37 predicted proteins | sample 8_EtaG_FD_184081 | JGI IMG/M metagenome (GOLD analysis project Ga0208158, IMG submission 184081) | Marine viral communities from the Subarctic Pacific Ocean - 8_ETSP_OMZ_AT15162 metaG (SPAdes) (version 2) | ecosystem: Environmental > Aquatic > Marine > Oceanic | place: Pacific Ocean | collected...
ACAGTGTTATGTCGAGAAAGATAAGTTAGATCAAACAGTCAACGTATTGTTTTGATTCACAGCCCCTATCAGTTATCTGGTGGGGGTTTTTTAGTGTCCCACTTCATCAGTGCATTTTTTAGCACTTACTACTATGCCTTCAATTACTAAGGAGAGACATGAACAACTTCTAGCTGCTGAAAGCAAGTCAGAACTTGTTGATACTCTCCAGAAACAGCTCGATGAGGTTAAAGGTCCAGGATTTGGTAACACACTTACCTGCACCATCTACCTACCAAGAACTGTTGACGAGAAAGGTAAGACAGCAGAAGGTGGAGAATTCGACAAGATCACATGGTCTAAGACTGGTGACGGCAATCAGAAGGTTGAGTTTCAAGCCCAACTCAGTAGCTATGACAAACTTAACGGTGAGACTAAGTACGGTCCTAACTGGAAGTTCCAATGCTCTGACAACGGTGTAAAACTTGCTTCTCAAGTCCGTCAGTTAATCGAAACCAATGATCGTCTTGTTGATATCTCTTGTTTCCCTCGTTTCTACGAAACAGACAACAGAAAATGCTTTGACTGGATGATTACTTCTATCACTCCACGTCCAAGACCTACTGCATAACACACTACCCCTGCCAGTTTTTACATGCTGGTGGGGGTTTTTTATTGTCCTTTATCAACGGTGCATTCTTATGGCTGCTTTGAAGCGCTTGAATGACTTCACCAATCTCAACAACCTCAGTAGAGAAGCTTTATCTGAGCTGGCTGGAATATTGATGACTTCTGGTAGTACCAATCAAGAAATCAGTATGCTTTGCGTTGCTTCCTTGCAAATAGCAGGTAAGCCTGATACTCCGATAACCAAGGAATTCCTTGCTCGGAAGAAAGTTCTTGAACAAGCTGAAATAGATAAGGTGACTGCCGATGTCGGTTAGTTCTCCTCCTATTTCGACTGGTTCTTTAATCAACCAGCAGCTCAATGCTCATGATAAGCAACTCACTATTTCTTCCCTGGTCGATGATATCCAAGAATTAAATGCAGCAAAAGAGAGGAAACTCTCAGAACTTGCAGCTCTTGATTACGAGGCTATCAAAGAACATTTCAGCGAAGAATATCAGTGGTGGCGTAAGGAACATGACATTTAAACCAGCGACTAAGTTCTTCGTCAAGAAACTAAAGCGCAACGGTCCCAAGAACGGACAATCTGTTAGGGCATACCTTTATGGTCGGTCTAAGCAAGACGAAAAGTTCTCTCGCAAACTACTCAAGGAAGGTTGGATTCCTACGGAGAATCTAAACCCTTGAACCATAACATTTGATAGCTCTGTCGTACGATGGGGCTATTTTTATTGCACTCTCTCAACTGTGCTGTGACTAACAACGCTAAAGAACGCAACATGATTGAACAAGTTCGCACTATTTCAGGTCGTAGAAATCTCGATGTCACCTTCTTTAAGGCAAAGCACGTTCAACTTGCTGAGTCCTGTAAACCAATTATCCATGTATACGCAAATCCTTCCAATTCCGAGGATGGCGATAAATGGTTTGAGCTGGTTTCACAACAGAAGTCACTAGTGCGTATTCCACATAAAACCTATATCCATCCTGATGCTGGATTAGGTTATTGGGATATTTGTTACCTCGAAAAAGGTGTATTTGAAAAACTACAACCTCTCAACCAAGGTGACTTGTATCCAGCCCTTATCCATAAACACAATCAGGTAATTCTGACTGTTGCAGCTTGTGTTAAGGCACTTCAGGAATACGACTACAAAGGTACACCGATTAATTCTTGCGAGTTGTGGGCTATCCACCCTCACGAGAAAGGTTCTATGAAATGGTTTAAGAAATTAACTGATAACAAGTTCGACGTATTTGCATGATTTTGGCGCAAGCTCCACCGTTAGGTGGGGCTATTTTTATGCACCTACTCAACTGTGCTATGACCGCGTCCGTCACTCAAATCAAACCTCTGATCACTCATGATCGCATCCGAAACCATGTACTTAAATTCATGGAAGCAAATCCGCAAGGTGTAAGAAACTCCGAAGTCGGCAGAGCCATTGGCTATAACGACTCTCGACAATGGTTCTCTTACGGCATCATGGAAAAGATGATCAAACAAGGATTGGTTGAAAAACACAATAAGCTTTACTTCAAAGCTTGATCCCCATTACAGCCCTGCCTCTGGTGGGGCTTTTTTATTGTCCACTCATAACAGTACTTTTGACTAAATCAAACACTCCTCCAAAGAAACGTACAGCCACAAAAGAGAGGCTTTTCAAAGCTGATAATGAACTTTACAACGATCTTTGCCAGAAAAGATGGCTAGCTCTCATTGCCTTGCACGGTATTTTTGGGAAAGTCGAAGAGACAAGTGACTTGCGAGATCTGGAGGACGCTGTCATCCTTATTTGTCAAAACATCACAGACTTATCTATTCCTGTTGCAAATCAAATGAAATTAATGAGCGCAAGGTATGGATGTACATGTGATGATTGCGATGATGATTCTTCCGAGAACTAATTAACCCATAGCTCTGCCTCTACTGGTAGGGCTATTTTTATGTCCATATTCAACAGTGCATTTTTTATGACTACTAGTACTCTCTCTACTGTGTCAGACGATTCACTCACAACGTCTAAAAATCAACTACCTTTGTATATAGACATTCGAGATACCTTAGTCATGGCTGCCAAAAGAGGACTATTTAGTTTACTCTTCATGGCTCAACTTCTTAACAGACTGACGAGATGGTTTAGACCTTTCTTTATTTACTCTCTCTACTGGGTTCAGACTCATGCTCTGACAATCCATGAAGAGGTAAAGAAACTCCAACACTTCCTCATCAAACTGCATGGTGAAGAAACTGGAGAGCGAGTCGCCGTTATGAATTTATTCAGCGGTAAGAAGTTCAGAGATGCTAATGGTCGCCCAATGACCACTCGAATTAAGCGTGACTACAAACGTTGATACTCTTACCTCGGCAGAACCTGTCGGGGTTTTTTATTCTCTTACTTGTGCTTTCTAAAGACCATAGGCCACAGATGGTTGATATCTCCCTGTCAACGTATAACCAGGCTCACTATTCTCTGGTTCCACATCCATGAAATCTCTACCAAAGCTATAACCAACTCTTGGCTTACGTATTAAATGACGTAGATCATTATCTAGATCTTGCTTGAGATCATATCCAATCTCATTACCAGCAAACCTTAATCCTTCCACTCTGAATCCTCACGCAAACTACAAACTCTTACAGTCTCTTGATGGGCAAAATACTTTGGATTATGAATATCTCCATGTTTTTCCATCGAGATCATTAACTTCCTTGCGGTATCGCAATCAAAAACTGTTGGCATTCTCATGAATTAAGTGGAGCCTCTCTCTTAACTTCATTCTTCATGCTGTTCTGAAGATTCTCCTGAACTGCCATCAACTGTTGTGCGCCAGCAGTCATCACTGCACCAGTACCAAGGGACGCTGCTCCTACTCCTGCAACTGTTGCTGTAGCTGGGTTCTCAGCTATGTAATTATTTAAAGCTTGATATGCAGTTCGTCCGCTGATATTTGGAGTCGTATCTTTTGCATATGCTCTAACAGTGTCATAATCCTTCATTCGCTGTTGAGCTGCTGGATTTTTATCCTTCAGATTCTGCTCCATTTCCTGAGCAATAGTATTAACTTGTGCTGCTCTAGATTTGTCTCTCCTTATCCTTGCTTGTTGGGCAATTAAATCGTAAAAATCTTTTTTCATCTAAGTGTAAACATCTACTTCTAATAGTTTAAAGGGATTTTTATTGGCGAATTTCAACAGTGCATTTATATGCCTGCTTCGCTTTGTTCACCTACATACTTATGCCACAACCATACGGCACTATTGCCAAACCACTCCTGTTCAACGTACCAGGATTCGGAGGTAGATTAAATTTCTATTCTCTCAGAGAAGGAGTCTCCACTCGATGGGGTGCTCAATTCGGACACGGCAAAGACGGTACCCCAGCAAAGGGAGAAGTTGCTTGGTCTGATCCAGACAAATTCAACAATAAATACGAAGTATCCGACTACATGGAAGCTCCGACAGTCGATGGCTATGACTTCATAGACCCAGAGACTGGTGACACCCTAGAAGGTCGTCTTCTTGATGGTTTCATTATTCCAGGCAGGACTGTCTGGAAAGCTCAGCAACAACATTTTAAAAATGCTGCGAGCTTAAACAAGAAGAAGGCTCAGGACGAAGCCCAAGGACATGGCACAGAATTCTGGCCTGTCAGTTCGGAGAAGAAGAAATCTAAGGACAAAGTAAAAGCTCACTAATTTAGTTGCGCTCTAGTTTTCGTTCTGTAAGCTGGGGCGCAATAACTTAAATAATATGTCCGACGAATTCGACTTCGAAGTATCCATCAACAAGGGATCTGCCACAGCTCGTTTAACCCCGTTAAACCCTCAAGCTGCTCAATATCTTTACGAGGAACTATTCGTTGGAGAACATACATCCAGAGATGAGAACTCTATCGAGTTTCCTTACAAAGATATCAAGACTATCACTAGAAATTTCTTGCCTAATTACAACATCAAATGGAACATTCAAAGCCACCAACAAGAGAAGAGTCCAGGTCCAATCAAGTCAGTAATCGAGAGCTTGAGAACGGTTATGATTACCAAGGACTCCAAGGTGAACATGAACGAAAAATCTTCGACGATGATGACGATATCTTTACCATTTAATCACTAAGTTACGACACAGCGTACACTCTTATGGACAAGAAATCAGACAGGTCTTCTAAAGATCAAACTGACGAGTACTTTGAGTGCATCAGTGAATGCGAAATTCACGATGACGATTGCACGGATGTTTGTGTCACTAACCATTTGAAGAATGATGATCCTGCTCAGCTAAACGTTCCTTCCTATTAACTCAATGCTCAAGCAAGACTGGCTGGTCTTGTATCACCCACCCGACAAACTAGCACCCACATTATTCGAGGCAAAAGATTGCACTTCACATGGTGCGATTGAACGATTCCTCGAATTAATACCAGCAAAAGAAAGAGGACCACAGCGTTACTGGTGTGCTCATCCTGCTGTTGATTACGATTAAAACCTTATTCTTGCAATCAAATTGCTAGACACATCACCTGTCGTATCAACTCCGCAGTTAAACTCCATGTGCTCGTTACCAGCTCCTACGCTGTAGATCCTCTCATTTTTACTCAGTCCACGAGAATTAAATCTAATAAAAGGACCAGCTAATGATGGTGTGACAGCCGAGAGTAGGACTATCAAAGACAGGAATACTTTCAAGTGATTGTCGCTTTAACCATCCAGCTAGCTTTGTATATCGCACTACATAATTCATTCAAATAGTGAGCCACATCAATTGCACCAGATGCATGCGCTGATGGTTCCACTATTTTCAATATTCTTCCAAATTCTTCCAAGTTCCGATAATAAGTTCCCAGCATTTCTCTACCGTCATACGAGCTGCAATTCTCGAATTCAGGTAATGCATCTTTCAATCCACAGGAACACATAGGCATCCAATAATTCAGCGTCCTTACGTATTCACTCAACTTATCGAATTGATCTTGATGCGCCTCATATTGAGCCTTCAAGAATCTATGTATGGAAAAGAAATTCCCACCTTCGTAGTTGAAGTGAATGAGATGCGACTGTGTTTGCAGCTCACGAGCAAAAGAACTCAAGCTAACTAACTGTTGGGCAACTGAACAGACTGTTGGTTTACTGTTCTCTTCGGTAATAACTAAGGTGCTTCCCCCTGTTGGTTTGACTGGAGCTTCTACTTGCTGCATTTGGATAACACTATTGAACTTATTTTAGGAAATTTGAGCACTTTCATCAGTGCATTTTTTGTACTTATGTTCTTCGTTTATGTCTAACACCACTGCCTTAGTCAAACCTGACTATGAAAGGCCAGTACCAATCCTCAAAGAGCGTCCCACTGTAGACAAGCCAACCTTTGGTCACAGATGGCAACGCATCACAACATGGGAGGACAATCCAGATGATGCCAAAAGAATGCCACTCAATTTTGGTATTGATTTTATCAAGATGTCATCCTTCTCTATCGGTGAATACCCGACTGATTTTGGCATCACAAACCACATCACCATTGATCTTGTCTGTCCAATAAAAGGAGAAGAAGGAGCGACTGGTGAATGGTTTCTTAAATGGATTTATGGATACAACGGTGAAATTGGATGCACAAATTCGTACGGAAAAACACTGATCCAAGTTCACACTGCTAGCCTTGTCGCTCAACTTGATATACTTTTGCAACAAGGAATTGCATTGACAGACATATCGGGCACTATATACACAGAACCTTGGAAGAAGACATCTCAAGCTGTTCTTTACGTAGGGGATAAGCAAGTCCCATACAAGTACAGCCCAGATGATCGGAGACCAGATTTGTTCACCCATAGAGCTAACAAGATTGCTAGTTCGCTGGGTTGCCCGACCCCTTTCCTTCTTCCAACAAATAACGATGTTGAAGCAGGTTTTCAAATAGTCCCAGTCATCCAATCCAATGAAGACGACAGAAGTATTGAATGTTCTCAATCAACTGATTAATAGAACTTTATTTACCAAAAGTTGCTTCAAACCAGATGCACCAGAACAGGTAGGTCTTCAAACAATGTTGACTGCCTTCCAACAAACCCTTATTGAAATCCAATCGGAGCTACCCAATGACTCAATCAGCACCAGACGTTCAAGCACTTGAAAGACAATTTGACATGCCAATGAATGCCGCAGGAATTGATACCAGTTCCATCACTCATCAAAGATCACAACATCACGGCCTATCTCATAGGAGTGAGTTAGATCAAAACGAGAAAAAGAAGTATGGAATATTTAAAGGGACTTGGACAAAAATCAATCCAGCTCTTGATGACCAAGCTTTACTTGCTGCTGTAGGAGCAAACTTCAATGTCAAAGTTACCCCGCCTCGTGATGCTGAAGGCAGAGAACATCCTCAATGGAATTTATGGCAAAGAGGTGACACAGGTGAAGGTCTTGGAATGTTCGGCAATGGTCGTATTCCAATGCAACCTGTCGATGCACTAAGACTCTTTAGACATTCATGTGAAATGTCTGAAAAAGAAATCAAGCCTGAAGTAATCTGCTGGGTTCCCGGTAAGGGTTGCAATCGCCTGATTATCGCAGCTCAAATTGAAGTCGAGAACAAACGCGACAGAGAAGTTGGAGATGCAACCCATCACTGGGCAATGTTTGAAATCAACTACAGCTCTGTTAGTTCGATGAGAACCTATTTATATAGCAATGAATTAATCTGCCTCAATGGCTGGGTAGAGAATGTTCAAGGTGATCAAATACACCTAACGCACCAAAAAGAACGAGGCTTACTTGATATCTCTTCAAGGATAGAAGAAGTGATGAAGGCTCATAAACAATACGAAAATATGACCAATAGATTGATTAATACTCCAATTTCAGATGACTTGGCTCGCTTTATTATCAGAGACTTCTATAACGATTTAGAAGGCATCGAAGATCTTAAAGCTCAGTCCAAGAGGAAACTTGTAAAACAGTTAGAAAACACTTTCTTCCACAACCTTGACGGTGGTGAGATGGCTAGTCGCAAGGGAACAGGCTTTGGCTTGTTATCTGCAAAGACTCAGATCACATCGACCTACAGCGTCACTAATGAAGATAATCAAAACAATAGACGATTCACTCAAATCCTGAATGGCAGGGTTGCTTCAGAGAACCGTCGTTTTGAGCAGCACATCAGAGAAGTAGCTAGCGCACATAGCTTCTAACCTAATGGGGCATTCGAGACTAGCCCAGTATTGGGCGCACACGTACTCAATGATGTAAGCAGGTGACTTGATCATCTGGGGGCAGAAGGATCTTAAATGACCGTGTATTGAACATGGTGATCGCACTCCCTCCCTTTTTCTTACTTAATAAATTCCTGTTTACTAATGGTCACCGCACCTCCACCTAAATCTGACCCAACGTTTAAGGTCAATGATCGTGTTGAGATCAAGCCGAGCAATAGCTATGCCATAAGCATTAACGCTCCAAAGATGTCCAAACGACCTAAGAGATCAAAGCTTGGAACGATTACAGAAGTTAAAACTGTTGCCGTTCAACCAAGCAAGACTCATAAGAACGGATATAGCAACTGGTCTTATATGGTTCTTCGTGACGGTGAACAGATCGCTCTTGAATTTAGGCAAGCGAGGTTAACTCATGCAGCCTAGTTCTCATCTCAATAGAACCAAGCTTGAAAGAATAATAGAAGATGCTGCACAGGCAGTAGTCCACAAGTCTAATCCTTGGATACCCCATAGGCGAGTTATTAATTTACCTCGTTGAATTATCTCTATGAATCCTCTCATATTCATTTATGAGGGGATTTTTTAATGCATTTATTCAACAGTGCATTATGTCTAACTTGCTTCTCTACTTCGGTAAAGGGAACAAGAAACTCAACCTCAATACCAATGCAAAAATTTCTACGTTTTCTCTTCCCGCAGGCTGGTGCTGCCCAGGTGCCAATATATGTCTCGCGAAAGCAGACAGGCAAACAGGGAAGATAACCAAAGGTAAGGATTGTTCAGTCTTGTGTTTCGCTGCAAAAGACGAAGCATTCCGTTCCAATGTTCGAGAGTCTCGTTGGAATAACTTTGAGTTGATCAAATCTCATGATCATGATCCGTTGGTATCACTAATCCATCGATCAATAGATCATTACGTGTCTCGTGATGCAACTCACATTCGCTGGCACGTCTCTGGAGATTTCTTTTCCCCTGCTTATCTAAAAGCTGTACTCGAATCATGTTCTCGATATGCCGACGACATGATTATTTACGCATATTCGAAAGCCTTACATTTCTTCTACGACCAGAACACTGGTGAACCACTGGTAGACATACCAGACAACTTCCGACTTACAGCAAGTTGGGGTGGACTTTACGATTTCATGATTGAAAAGTTTCCACATGTGTTCACTAGATCAGCTCGTATTGTTAATTCCCGTGAGGAAGCACAACGACTCGGACTTCAAATAGATGAAGACGATTCACTTGCGGCTGGTCCAGAAGATATGCATTTCGCTTTACTTGAATCAAAAGCCAAGCAGAAAGAGAAGTCAGTTCAAAGGAGGCTGGTTCATGCGATCTGAATTAGAAATTCTCATTGAGATTTTGTCTGATGTACTCCTTGAGGAACATTCAACTTTTGAAAACCTCACCGAGTACAGAAGGTTGCTTAAACAGTCTCTGACCAACGATTACCACTCTGCAATTGCTCTTGAGCAGTTCGCTAAATCCAGTTACCCACCCGAAGTCTGGGCCAGAGTTAAAGCACAACTTAATTGCAGACCTCACTATCGCTATGGATTTACTTAAAGCTTTCTTCAATGTCATCACTGGGAATGTTCATCGTACTTACGACTTGAAGATTTCCCTTGAGGCAATGGAGAAGTACCACTTACGGCTGATTCGTACGCATCGTGATTCTTATGTAGCAGCAGAGGAGCTAAACCAAATGGCCTACCTCGGTTGGGATAAGTGTCTAACGAAGCACGAATGGGCTGACCTTTTTCGTCAACAAATCAAGGAGGCAAACTAATGGCTACTAATTGGTATTACCAAATTTGGATTGGTTCTGAATTTGAAGGCAGATTTGCTGGCTACTACGAATACTCAGGCATCCCACTGTCTGAAGCTATTGACAGAGCTAAAAGATCTCACTGGGATGACGGACCGTACCCAATTAAAGAACCCGACTGGAACGATCCAAACGAGATTGATTTCTATGTTTCAAAAGTAATGCGATCTCAGTCAGAAATCCAAACAATCTACACAGAGTCATGTCAAAAGAGTCTGGAAATAGTAGTTCAGGAGTTCAGCTAATGATCAATAAATACTCCTACCGAGATAAGAAAACTAGTAGAGGTTATTGGATAGAGGACGACCAATTCATGTCTGCGCCTTTATTAGAAGTTAGTGATGATTCCTACGGAGAAATCGATTACGACAATGCAGAAAATATTAACGGATGGAACAACATGGAACCATTCGAAGAAGATAGCTCCAAATTCCAACACTTAATTCTTATCCTCGAAAAACTTTTGGAGCGACACTAATGTCAACACCTAACGAACTCACTGAACAGGAAGAACGGGCACAAGACCTGATCGACTCAGTTACTGATCAAAAAACTCTTTCTATGGGTTACACATGGGATGATCTTTCACCTGAATGCAAGGCTCTTGCAATTGATCTTGCAGACTTGCTGAAGATCTCCAAGATTGAAGCCTACGAATTGTTGGTGGAAAAGATGAAAGTGTCAGATCTAAGGGAATTAGCAAGAGGGTGGGCCAGCAATGCCTACTAAACTACTTACTGAGAAAGAGCAAAAGAAGTTAGATGATTGGAATAGGATCTTCCCTCCACGGGTTCATAAGGCTATCTACCACATCAAACTTCTTGATAATTGTTCAAACAAAAGGAATTATCTTTGGCCTAAAAACTTAGCTAAAAGATACTTTCTACTATTAGCTGCGTATATCTTTGTTATTGCAGAAGATTTTGGATTACCTCTCCAGATCTACTACAAGGATACGTTGCTGCAACCCTCTGAACTTAGAGACCTAATCTCAAGCAAATTCAAATTAGACGACGAATTATCTCAATGAATATAAAAGTGATTTACGACAATGGTGGTATAACACCAGATCGTTACACAGTTTATTACGACGAAGAAGAACAACCAGGGTTATTCTCTGGTCGAGGAATGAATGGGAGACCTTTTAGCTATCAAGGATTCGCAATGTGGATAACTGGAAAGCTTGGTGAACATAACGGCAAAGAAATTACTTTTAACCAACTACCACACGACTGCAAAACAGTTGTATTACACGATCTTAAGGAGGTCTAATGACTAAACACTTACTTATCTACGCTGGTCCCGAATATGAGGACAAAAGTTGTTATCACTATGAAGGAATCTCTATTGAAGAGGCCAAGCAAAAAGCTATTAAACAATCTTGTATCGATTGGGAGCGAGAAGACCTTGATGAAGATGATGACGGTTATCCATACGTTGCAATAGTGCTTTCATCTGACTCACCTATCACTCAAGAAGAGTACATGGAGGAAAGCTAATGATTAAAAAAGTTAAAGTCACTCTACTTGTAGAAGTAGACACTGAAGATGATGAGCAATGTGCAGTCCCAGACGGTAATCCATTGGAAGAAAATTGTGTCTTAAACATGATTAACAATGATAGTTTTCTATGCCCAGTACATGTCCTTGACGTTTGCTATGCGGAGGAAAACTAATGACTATTCAATACCTAGTCACTGGACGAGAAGGTTTCAGAGACAATTACGGTTACTCCTCAACATCAGCCATCACTAAAACCTACGGTTTCAAAAAAATCGAGGATATTTGTATAAGCTCTTTTGATGAAGTAGATGACGAAAATAGAAGAGAAATGATCCTTGAAGAATTTAATAGCGAACTTATTCGCGTCAATATTGATGGAGAGGAGGATTGGAAAGATTCTGATTACCAAGAAGCCTACGACGAAGCAGGCACCTGGAACTGCGTCGATTTAATTGTAAAAATCGATTTCAAATCAAAGACTATAACCACAATCTACGCAAATAGTTGGGACAATGATTGACAAACAATTCTACTGTGATGTCGGCAACTTATGTGTCGAATGTCTACGTGATACTTCCTTTGGCAGCGGCTTATTTGTTAACCGTATTCCAGGTGACAGATATGTCTACAACAAGGCAGGACATGAAATCGGAATGAGAGATGGCTACCTCTGCTGTTACTGCGGTGGCTTTGAGTGTGATCGTTGCGGCGAGAAAATACTTATTGACGAGGATGTCATGTCAGACCAAGTTTATGGAGAAGACGCTGGAACTCTCAGTCGTGAATTTCCAGATGGAGCTGTTCACATCTGCGAAGACTGCTTAACCCCTAAAGAAAAACAACTCATGGAGGAACTTGACGAATGAAAACATTTAATGAGTGCTACAAAGAATTATCTGACTACCTATATGTCAGAGGCATCGCAACCGACAAAGTAAAAGGTGACCCTGTTTATGAGTTAGCTAAAACCTATGCCCAGCATGAACAAAGAACCTTTGAAGAAGAGCATGATGAACCATCAGATCAGGAAATGATGGCTGCCTTTGGCACTAAATGGCACGATGGTCTTTAAAAGGAGGAACAAACTAATGAACCAAGACAAGATCGATGAACTAGGCAGATCAGTAGAAGCAGCCTTTAATGAAAAAGTAGAAGCAGCTATTGATATCCATGTGAAGTTCATGGAGAACCCTGACTTTGATGTTCGACTGGAATGCGAAACAGCAGAAGACCCTGAGTACGTAAAGATGAGAGATTTTATCGATGAGATAGTATTACTGTCTGAAAAACTTCTCGATAAAGAAAGAAACTTTAGAACCACACTTGGCTTAGCCGCAAACACTATCCGTATGGAGGAAAACTAATGACTACATCTGAATACTTAAAGTCAGACTTCATTTTCGCTAGTAAAACATTTCTATGTAAAGAATTACCCAATGATTACGATCAATGGGATGATAAAAAACTAGATGAATTCATCAAAGTCAATGCATGGCAGCCATTCGAGAATCATGCCCCATCAGACATCTGGGACAATATCGACGCTCTTGCAGAGGACGTAAGAAATTACATAAAGGAGGAAAACTAATGGACTTAGGTCAAGGTTTCGGTAAGGTCGCAGAAGTTCGAGCCAGGTATTCTGATCTCGTCAAACTTCTAGGAGAACCAGCCTACGTAAGAAAAGGTACGTATTCACGCCCAGCACTAGAAGATGGAGACGGAAAGGTTTCTGTTGAATGGGGCTACGACGATGAAAAGTACAAAGAGTGGGGATTTATTGTTAACGATTGGAAAGAGGAGACAACCCCAATGGGTCTTCACTTCTGGGATATAAGAGCACCTGACTCAGACAAACAAGCTATGTATAAATTTGAAAGAATGACTGGTTTACGGATTCACACTTTTCCTTTTGGATGGAAAAGAGAAGATGTAAAGGAGGAAAACTAATGAATTTAAACTCATCTTCTTTTGATATCAGTGTTCTCAAAGGTGCATTATTAACCAATACAAATGGTGCTGAATTTCGTATTGTTGGCTTCTCATTTCATGCATCTAATCCGACAGAAATTTTAGTCAATATCCGTGAACATGATATGGAAACAGGAGAACTTTTAGAAGGCACAACAAGTATTGCTTGGGCTTCATTAAGTGACTGGGATCTTCAAATTCAAGCAGGTGAAGGCTATGACTAAACAATTAACTAACAAACAAGCCTATGAAATTGTTCGTGATAACACGAATTGGATGTGGGTTTTTGAGCAAGATGTCAAATTCAAATATGGATGGATTTTTCATCGGACCAGGGGAGATGACACCATGGAATATCACACAGGGAAAGAACCTATTGATTGCTATGCAATAGATGGTCTTTATTCCTATGAAATTACGGGTTATTCGATTGAGGCATGGAGTGGTTGTGATATAGATAAAAGTCCTTTCAAACCTAAAAATGATGAAGCGACAAGAAAAACAGTAAGAGAATTAAATAGAAGTTATCAAAAACATAAAGATGATAGATTCATTGAACAAGTATATGAAATAGCATTTACTAAAGAAGATAAATATTTTAATGAATTAAAAGAGAAATATACACGAGATGATGTACTAGAAAGATTAATGGAAATGTCTAATGATTCTCTTGAATTAAAAAAGAGCCCTGAACAGTAGTAGTCCAAGGCTCTT
>Ga0208158_1000502_pt1 | contig 13825 bp, 13 predicted proteins | sample 8_EtaG_FD_184081 | JGI IMG/M metagenome (GOLD analysis project Ga0208158, IMG submission 184081) | Marine viral communities from the Subarctic Pacific Ocean - 8_ETSP_OMZ_AT15162 metaG (SPAdes) (version 2) | ecosystem: Environmental > Aquatic > Marine > Oceanic | place: Pacific Ocean | collected...
TTAAAAGAAAAAGATGCAGAGTCCGTTGTTAGAAAAGTAGAAAAGAAGAATACCAGGTTATGGGAAATTGATAATGAAAGTTTTAAAAGAATAGAGTCGCTGCCATTACCAAAAGAAGATAGTTTGGATGATGATGAAACTATACCCTTCTAAAAAACTTATTGACTTTAATATCAATGCGGGATATAATGAGATATCATTTTAAACAAAGGAGTGAAAATGAAAAAGAAAATAATTAAAAAAATAGATGATCCTAAGAACCCATTTTATGGGAAAGAAAAGGTAACAATCTATACTAACATGAAAAATAAAAATCCAAGTGAGGTTCATAAGAAACTTGTAGAGTTTTATCGCAAACATAATATCAAAATCGGTATATGAAATTAAAACACTTAGATTTATTTAGTGGTATTGGTGGCTTCAGTTTAGGACTTGAAGCCACTGGAGGTTTTGAAACAAAAGCATTTTGTGACATTGAAAAATATCCAAGACAAGTGCTGCAAAAACATTGGCCTCATGTTAAACAATATGAAGATATAAAGGAGCTGAACTATGAAAGACTCAAAGCAGATGGAATTGATTCCATCGACATCATCACAGGAGGATACCCTTGCCAACCTTTCTCCATCGCAGGTCGCCAAAAAGGTGAGCAAGATTCGAGACACCTCTGGCCAGAGTATTTTAGACTTGTCAAAGAACTCAGACCAACTTGGGTTATTGGAGAAAATGTTAGTGGACACATTAAACTCGGTCTCGACACCGTTATCGAGGACTTGGAGAGTGAAGACTACGCCGTTAGGCCGTTTAGTATTTCAGCTTCGAGCATCGGTGCCAACCACCAAAGAGAAAGAATTTGGATATTGGCGCACTCCAGACGCTCACAGTGGCCGAGGGCCGAGCAGCGAGGAGAGAATGAAAATGAAACTAGAAAAGAAAATGCCAATCAGTTTGAACGATCAAGTAGCACATCCGAAGTTGATGTGGCCAACACCAACAACGAGAGATTACAAAGACAGTGGCAAAGCCGTAATCAATTCACACCGAGATTCAATTCTTCCCGTGAGAGTAGCGAAGAAGGACAAAGAACAGTGGGTCAAGGGTGGTGGGAGTCTGAACCCAACATGGGTAGAGTGGCTCATGGGATACCCAAAAGGGTGGACAGACTTAAATCATTAGGCAATAGTTTGGTACCACAGATACCTTACTATATAGGGAAAACAATATTAGAGGTGATGAATGGAAAAACTAATTAAAGAAACTTTAGGTATAGCTGCGAAACTCGTAGCTAAAGCGGAGAGTAGAAACATGAAGCTAACAAAAAGAATATTAGTGGATGATTTAAAAATGATAAAATTAAACTTAATGTTATTACAAGATGATATTACAAGACAGTCAAAGTCAGAAAATTAAAATAGTTTTTGGTCCACCAGGTACCGGGAAGACAACACATCTTCTTAGTATTGTTGAATCAGAACTACAAAAAGGAACTCCACCAGATCGAATAGGATATTTTGCTTTTACAAAAAAAGCTGCAAGAGAGGCAGTGACGAGAGCAATGGAGAAATTTAGTTTGGATCGTAAAAGTTTTAAATACTTTCGTACACTACACAGTATGGCATTCTTAATGTTAGGATTAAAAAATGCTGATGTTATGGACGATGATGATTACAAAGCAGCTTCTGATTATCTACAAGTTAAATTAATTAATCCAAACAAATCAGTAGATGAGTTAGGTATTTCATTGCCACAAGATCCTTATTTAAAAATAATTGATCAAGCAAAAATAAAAAACGTATCATTATCAAATGAGTTCATGCGTAGTGGTGAACATATTCAAGGAGGATTTGAAAAGCTAGAACAAATAGATAAAGGTTTAGAACGATATAAAAAGAAACATAGTAAATTTAATTTTACAGATATGATTGTAGAATTTAATAAACAAAAAAATTGTCCTAGGTTTGAAGTTGTAATTATTGATGAGGCACAGGATCTTAGTTTTATTCAATGGCAAATGGCAGAGATACTTATTCGTAATTCAAAACGAGCTTACATTGCAGGAGATGATGACCAAGCTATATTTGATTGGGCTGGTGCTGATACAAAAAGATTAGGATTGATAGGTGGGGAAAGAGAAATACTAACACAGTCTTATCGAGTGCCGAGAGCCGTGCACCAAGTAGCTGATAACTTGATTAGTAAAGTTAATGATCGTGTACAAAAAGATTGGAATCCAAAAGAAGAAGAAGGAATAGTGCAGCGTCATCGTATGCGATTCAATAACCAAATAGATTTAACAAATGGATCGTGGTTAATTTTAGCAAGAACTAATTATGTGTTAGATCAAATAGCAGATGATTTAAAATACCAAGGATTGTTTTATGAATATAAAAATAGATCTTCTATTTCTGATCGCATGATCAGAGCAATACAAGGATGGAATAATTTAAAAGAAGGAAACGAGATAGATGTATTTGCAGCACAAGATATTTATTATTACATGAGTGGCAATGGTAATATAGAACATGGTCATAAAGAAGCCATAAAGACAGCGAGTGAAGAAGTTAAATATAATTACGAATCGTTAGTCGTGGGTCATGGTTTAAATGCTGACATAAATAGTGAATGGAACATTGCATTAGATAGAATACCAGAATCGATGCAACGTTATATCAATGCAGCAATGCGCAGATCATCCTTTAATAAATCGAAAAATATAAAATTATCTACAATTCATGCATCTAAAGGTGGCGAAGCAGACAATGTTATGGTATTAAAGGACTTACCACGTAAGGCAGATTTAAGTCTTGCGCAAAAAAGAGACGATGAGAGGAGAGTGTTTTACGTTGCTACAACAAGAGCAAAAAAATCTTTACACATTATTGAGAGCCAATCTAACAGAGAGTTTACAGAACTATGATCTGTGAAAATATTTTAGAACAAGCAAAAGAATTAGTTGGAGGTGATCGCCAAGAAGACTACGGCGATAAGCTTACCAATCATGAGAACATTGCTGCATTGTGGTCGATTTTCCTCCGCAAAAAATTAACACCCCATGATGTGGCAATGTGTATGGCTTTAGTTAAAGTTGCTAGACTAATGCATGCACATAAACCAGACAGCTATGTAGACTTGGCGGCCTATGCAGCTATTGCAGGGGAAATAGATGAGCGAACGAAGTGAGACAACCTTCTCTTTTTCAAACTCCAAGTGAGTGGCTACCGCCAGAAGGAGTGCCAGATTTAAGAGAGGCAAAAGAGATAGCCATTGACTTAGAAACAAAAGATGATGGTATAAAAAATAGTGTAGGACCTGGATGGGCTACAAAACAAGGAAGAGTTATTGGTGTTGCGTTGGCCGTGGATGGTTGGGAAGGATACTATCCTATAGCACATGAAGGCGGTGGTAACTTTGATCAAAAAGTTTTTCTTAATCAACTTAAACCTATTTTAGAATTACCTTGTGATAAAGTATTTCATAATGCCATGTATGATGTTGGATGGTTAGATGCATTAGGATTAAAAGTGCACGGCAGAATAATAGATACGATGATTGCTGCACCTTTATTAAATGAAAATAGATTTAATTATTCTCTTAAAGATTTATCAAAAGAGTATGTTGGAGAAACAAAATCAGAATCTTTATTGTATGAAGCTGCAAAAGAGTGGGGTGTAGATGCAAAGAGTGAGATGTGGAAGTTACCGCCAATGTATGTTGGTCCTTACGCTGAACAAGATGCTGCAGTTACTTTGAAGTTATGGAAAGTATTACAAAGAGAGATTGTTAAACAAGAGTTAACAGATATATTTAATACAGAATCAGAACTGTTTCATGTTCTATTCGCTATGAAAAAGAAGGGGGTACGCATTGATACAGAAAAAGCAGAACGTATTAAAAAAGATTTTGAAAATTCAGAGAAGAAGATATTATCTGGCTTATATAAAGCATGTGGTTTTGAGGTGGAGATACTTGCTCCATTATCAATTGCAAAAGCTTTTGATAAACTTAAAATAAAATACAATAGAACACCAACTGGATTACCAAGCTTTGATAAAAATTTTTTAGCAACTCATTCTAATCCGTTTGCACAGAATATAGTAAAAGCAAGAGAGTTAAATAAAGCAAGAACAACATTTATAGATTCTATTTTAAAACATTCTTATCGTGGTCGCATACATGCAGATGTAAATCAACTACGTTCAGAGACAGGTGGTACAATATCAGGAAGATTAAGCATGCAAAATCCTAACTTGCAGCAGATACCAGCTCGTAATAAAGATATAGGTCCTAAAATAAGAGAACTTTTTGTACCAGAAAAAGGTGAAGAGTGGGGATGTTTTGACTATTCACAACAAGAGCCTCGTCTTCTTATACATTATGGAGCCTTGGTTAGTGAGGTGTCTGATTGGGATGTTGCTTCTGTAAAAAAATTATTAAATGATTATAACAATAAACCAGACACTGATTTTCATCAAGTCGTTGCTGATATGGCAGGCATAGATCGTAAACAAGCCAAGACAATTAATCTTGGTATGATGTATGGTATGGGTAAAGGTAAACTTGGATCTCAATTAGGATTAGATAAAGAAGATGTTGATGATATTTTTAAACAATATCATTCTACAGTTCCTTTTGTAAAAGTATTGACTGATGGTACGATGAATAGAGCACAGAAGAGAGGACATATTCGTACTATACTAGGACGTAAATGTCGTTTTGATTTATGGGAACCTTCAACCTATGGTATTCATAAACCATTACCAAAAGAACAAGCAGAGATAGCGCATGGTGGTATAAATAGAATAAAACGTGCTTGGACATACAAAGCTTTGAATAGATTAATTCAAGGATCCGCTGCTGATCAAACAAAAAAAGCAATGATAGATGTTTTTAAAGAAGGTATTACACCTTTAATCCAGGTACATGATGAACTAGATATTTCTGTATACTCTGAAGAACAAAAGAAAAAAGTTATTGAGATTATGCAAAGTGCTGTGCCATTAAAAGTTCCTTGTAAAGTAGACTGCGAGGTAGGACCTTCGTGGGGAGAGATTGAATAGAAAGCAAAAGATTGGTTTTCTAAACCATCTTGTAGCCATGCACTGGCTAACTAAAAGAAATTACTACGTTTTTCATAACATCAGTGGCCTTGGGCCATGCGACTTGATTGCTTTAAATGACAAAGGAAAAACGATAAAGATAGATGTAAAAAGTGAAAGTATAAGAAAAACAGGCACACATGCAGGTCATAAGATAAGAAGAATGACCACAAAATTACAGAAAAAAATGGGTATAAAATTACTCATGGTAACTAAAGAAGGAAAGTGCTACTTCTATAAGAATGATTAAAACATTTGTATTAGTGGTAAGTTTATGGGGATTTAATGGTAGCTCTTGGGTGTATACAGGTAATCAATCCGTTTTAAGTATGCAACTTAATCAAGAACAATGTGAGATGATTGAACAAAGCTGGACTAAATTTGAAAAGAATCCATACTTTCGTTTTTCTATTGAATGTGTAGAAGAAATTAAAAAAGAAACTTAATCAATAGCTTCGTCTATCTTATCATTAATAGCTACAACATTCGCTTCAATGACCGAGAGCCGTGCATCAATACGCAACATATCTAAATCTTTTATCTTACTTTCATTGGCAACGACTCTGTTTACTAACATCCCATAACTGTAGATAACAGTTATACCTGCAATAATAATTGCGGTGATGTTAATTTTTTTAATCATTCGTAATTAGCGTATCTCTGAGATAAAGGAATATATACTTCATCTGTAGGAATGTCTTCATTTACTATAGCTGGAGTATTAGCCGCACTAGCATTAGCCGCAACATCCAAACCATCCACATCGTTTTGTCCAAACAAGTTAAATAATGATGGAATTGGTTTATCACTAGCTACTTCAAAAGGAAGTTCAAATCCTTGTCCATATGCAGGAGTGTCCTCTTCAATTGATCTACGTGCTTGGTCTTCTAAATATTTAGTTACTTGTTTTTGAACTATGGGAGTATCAAAATTCATATTGTAGTATGCTCTGTTAATTCCTATGTTAGCTAAGTCGGCATCAGTAAGCTGCACTCCATAGGTTTGTCTTTCACCTTCTGCTAATGCATTTGCTGCAACTTCATTTAATTCTTCTTTTGCATCCTCAGGTAACATAAAAGGATTAAAAGTTTTTCTATCTGGCATGTATTTTTCTTTCATCTTTTCTTGTTGTATGTAAGCTTGTTGTAAAGCTGATCCTACATTTGAATCTTTTTCTATGATATCTGTATCTGGATCATCTTGAACAGGAAGAATAAAATTAGGATCAATACCTTGATCTATTAAATCTTCTTCTGAAACAGGAATGATAGGAGCTGGAACCAAATTATCATCACCAAATTGTGGTTGTCTGTCTGATAAAGTCATATCTGGCTCATCAAATGCACCTTGTCTATCTGATCTTGTTGTTACTGGTGTTCGTTGCAAAGGATATCTTACACCAGGCATGTCTTCTAAATTGTAAGGTATTTGTTTTCTTTTTCTATCACCAAGTGCGGCTTGTATTCCTCGAAATGCAAGAGGACCTTTGTTTAGTACATTTGTAATTGGATACATTGTACCAAATTGATCTGGATAAAGATTCTGTAATTTTCTTGTTGGATCTTTAAAGTCTTGGTCAACAGTGTTTTGAAATATATCAAAGCCTCTTGTCGTTAAAGGTCGATTACCATCACTTGTTCTAACATTGCCTTGAATAGTTCCACCACCAATTTTTCTAGCTCTTTCAAGTCCTAACCGTTTTACAAATTTATTTTGTCGTGAACGTAAATCTTTAGCTAAGTCTGTATTACCATCCGCTAAAGCTTTCTCTACTCGTCTATCAAGACTACCTACACTCTGCTCTAGATCTCTTTCTCTTTTATTTCTATTGTATGTATTAGCGGCAGCAATGCCTCTTTCTCTACCTGAGCTTGTGCCACCTGTAGCTGTTCTAGATCTTATTCTATCACCTCTGCTACCGCCACTAGCTAAATAAGAACCTCTTCTGTCAATTTTCTTTTCAGCACGTCTACCCGAGGCACGTTTAGCTGCGGCTCTAGCCGACGCTTGTCTTTTAGCACTTGCTCTTCCACCTCTACGTTTACTAGCCATATTATCCTCTATTTACTAATGCTTCAGTTATATCAATATTACCGCTTTTGGCAAGTTGAGATCTGTCTGTTTGTGAAATTGTTCCTCCTGCAGGAACAACATTCGGTGCAACAGGTGCAACAGTAGTAGGTGCAGAACTTATAAGAGGTGCTGCATCTGCTGTTTTAGGCCTAGTTGTTAGTGGTTCCGATGGTACAATGTTAATTATATTTTCAAATAAAGTATCTGGATTATCAAATATAGGTGTTCTTCTTAGTCCTCTGTATATATTATTAGTTATTCTTCTTACCACTCTACTAATATCACTTCCATCTCTTGCTTTAGAATTATTTTTCATTGTTTTAAAAGCAAAATCAGATACTTTTATTGGTGTAAATTGATTCCTTATAAGCTTCCTTGCTTCACTTGAAGAATATCTTTCTCCTACAATTTTTCTTATTTGTTTTTCATTTACACCTAATTTTCTTGCAGCTTCTATTGACTTAAATAATGTTTGATCGTTTCTTAATTTTGCCTCATTGGCTTTACTATAAGCGTCTACTATTTCTGCTGATGTAGCGTCAGCTCTATAAGCAACACTTGTAAATAATTTTTTAGAGTTAGCTAAAGCTCTTTTGTTATCTGATATCTTAAAGTTAATACCATCTTCAACAAAAGGATTCTGTATTCTAAAGCCAAGTAAACCACTTGCTTCATTTAAAAATTTATATCCTCTATTATACTGATCTTTTTTTCCGATTCCTGAAAGATACAAACGATGAAATGCTGGTAAAGATCCAGGTGATGCTGTTTTTAAAGCTTCTGCCGCAGTAGCAGATAATTTATTTCCAAAACTATCTTCAGGATTCCATAGTCTTCTGCCATCTCTTGTCTCTCCTCCTCGAAGAAATACATCTCCTATAAATGAAAAGGCAATAGATTCTTCCATGAAAGGTGCAAGAAATTTAGATGTTGCTCGTATAGCAGCATCATCAAAACTTTGAAGAGCATTTTGACCTTGATCTCTTGCAGCATCATAACCATTCATTGCTGAACGAAGTGGCTGTGTAAGAATATCGTATGCATTGGTATGAGAAAAATCAATATAGTATAATTGATTACCTTGTTTAATTGGAATAAGTGTAGAGTCTTTTGACCATTCAGGAAGATACTCTCTTAATGCATTAAGTTGTTCATTGGATACACCAGCTACAAGTTGAGCTCCTTCTTGTAATCCTTTACCTAAACCAATACCAAAGGTTGCAACACCTGCAAGTCTTGTTGTTCCTATACCTACTGTGTTTGGATCTAAAACTTCTTTAAGTCCTTGCCTTGTTGTATTAAAACCTGTTCGTATAATCTCTAAAGGAAAAGATACGAAGTTACCTACAGGCAGTCTTCGTAACATTTGTCCAAAAGAACCTATGTAATCGTAGTTTGGTATATTGTTTTTAACTGTGTCAGCAGCTTTTAATTTTATAAATTTATCAAAACCTTCTTTAGTTCTCATTGTAGCTAAAGCTTCTTCTCTTGTAAGAGTAGGATTTACTCTAGCAATTTCATCCGCATAATCATCCACAAACTTTGTTGGATTTGAATTATACATTTTCTGATAAACATTATTAAATTTACGTTGTTCAGAATAAAAATTTTGTATTTTATATAAATCATCTTCTGCTTGATAGGCTGTTCTTGCAACACCTCTAGCTTTATTAAATCCAGTTTTATCGCCCCATCCACGTAGCATTGTATATATTTTACCTTCTTCTGAAAGATTCTGTAGACCAGCGCTTACTTCATCTAAACTTTGTGTAATCTCTCCTAATCTTGCACTTGTATTAATAATACCTAGTCCTTGTAACTCTGTATATTCATCTACATATTTTTTATATTCATCAGCATTCTTAAAATACTTTCTACCCATGTCAGATTCAATTGCACTTTTGGATCTAGTTGTTACTAATTTATATGCTCTTTTAAAATCTTCTGCGAAACGAAGTGGGTTTTGAAAAAAGTTACCGTTCATTCCTGTAAAAGATGCTGCACTAATAACGTTACGAGCATGTGTTATAGGTGATAGAGTTGTCTTTGCTTCTTGTGTAAATGCTTTTGGTCCAAGAAAAACTTTGTAGTATAAAGATGCTAAAGTATCTGCGTTCTTTTTAGAACTACTTATATTTTCTAATGCTTTTGCTATTTCTGGTGTTGTTTTATAACCATTTAAAGGACCATCTGATACAATTGTTGAACCAAATTCTAAACCACCTTCGCCTATTGGGGTAGTGGTAGATGAAAATTCATCAGGTTTTCTAAGCGCTTCCGTTTCACCAACAATATCACCTTCTGGAACTTTTTTTCTAAGCACTTTAGGTGGTTCAAAAAAGTATTTACCTTTTCCTACTTTAAGTAATGTATTAAAAAAATTTGTATCTGCAATGTATGTATTTATTTTAGCTGCAGTTCTCATGTACTGTTTAATAGGATCTTTTACTTCACCAAGAAGTTCTCTCAATGGTCCTGGTATTTCATTTCTTACTTTCTGTATTTCACTATCAAATTTAGCAACTCTTGCTATTGCACCATCCATAACTTGTTCTTTGTTTTCCGCTAATAAATTTTTTAATTCTAATTCAACCATATCATCGGACATACGTGGATTATTATTTCTTATATATATTCTAGCTTTTTCTTTAATAGCTTGACCCTCTGGTGTATTATTTAAAGTATTAAGCCATTGACCTCTTTCTGTTTTACTTCCATATAATCTATAGCTTCTTGTCATATACTCACCTATGTTAGCAGCTACAACATCTTGAAATTCTCTTCCATTCTTCATAGTAAAACCAGGCATCTCCGCTAATGTATCACTCATGTTATCTATTGAACCTCTTATATTTCGTATGTAAGGCAGTAATTCTGTTGGTATATTAAAATCTTTCATTGCCTCTTCTAATTCTTTAGTAAAGACAGGTATTTCCTCTCCTGTTTTAACATTTACTTTGGGTTTAAATTTTCCACTTGTTAAGAAATCATAAATGCTTTCCATCATTTTTTCTCTTCGTCTCATACCAAGTTTATCTAATTGATTTATAGCGCCACCTATTCTAGGATCAATTGCTTGCTGCACTGCTTTTTCTAAATCAAGAGTGTCTACTCTTACTCTTTCAGCAACTTTTCTAAGTGTGTTTATTTTTTCTCTGTTAGCTTCAAATACTTCTTTTGGTAAATTACCTCTTGCACGAAAAGGAGATAAAATATTTTTATCTACCCATCGTAAAATATTATTCTTATTAAATTGAAAACCTTGATCAATAGCTTTTTCTTTTAAAACGTTAGCGTTTAATTCTGGATCAAACTCTAAAAATTTAATGTTGTTTTTATTAACACCTATATGTTTTAACATACCTGTAAAAGCAGGAGCTGAACCTTTAAATAACGCTTTTCCCGCAGGAAATATTACATTGTCAAATAATGTAAAACCAAGTGCACCTTCTACACCAAACTTAAATTTATTTGCTAATCTTTTAGCCGCAAGTTCACGACCTGTTGCATTAATATCATCCGTGTCATCTGTCTGTGTTGGACCCATACCAATAAGATCACCTAACGTGCCCATGTCACTTGTTGCTGCAGCAGTTTCAGCGCCACCTGCAAGTAATGCTTTTGTTACATTTGGTCTTCTAGAAATAAAACCTGTTTTACCACCTATGTTTCTAGCTTTAATTAATCCGTTAGCTGCTTTAAGAGCAATACCCCCGGGCACACCAAACTGTGTTAGCACAGAAGTAACTGTACCAGTCCATGAGTCGTCGGCCTTGTCTTCTAAAGCTTGTAAAATTTTATTCTCATCAAAATACTTTTCTACTTTTCTCGTTAAGTCTGTTCCTACACCAAGATCAACAAGTATAGTTCCAAGACTAAGTGTTCCCTCTGCTAATTTTATGGCACCTTCACCAACACCAGCAACGCCTGCAGTTATAGGATCAGCAATATATTTTTCAAAGAAACCTTCATTATCGTCTTTAGGTGTACGAGAAGTTGAATTAAATTTAAAATTTGTTCCAATAGATTTGTCTACTTCAATTGAATTACCAAATCGATCTACTTTTTTATTATTAATTATAGGTGATTCTGTAGGTTGAGGTTGTCCTCCGATTGGATTACCAAATCTATCTGTTTGTGTAACCATAAGTTAATCTCCTTTATGGTTTTGTGTTATATACTCCACTCTCTGAGTCAAAGTATCTTGTGCCACTTGGTAATGAATCATAAAGTTCATCACCTGCAGTGCCTGGTGGTAACTCTACAGCGTTATAGCTTTGATAAAGTTGACCTATATAATTATCAATAAGTTGTTTTTCTGGCACAGGATTTGGTTTTAAAGTTCTTCCATCTGCCTCATAGTTTTGAGCTAAAATACCATCAAGAGTATCTTGATTACCCATTATATCTTGATACGTTGCCGCATAAAATTTTCCTGCATCTAACTCTCTTGCATTTGCTTTTATTTTTTCTTGAAGTATATCTGCTGCAATTGCTTTCTCATCAATCTCACGATCTTTAGCTTTATCATAAGCAGATACGCCAGATTCTATACCAGCTTTCTTAATACTTGCAGCACGATCCATTAAATCATTTCCTAGTTTAGCAAATTCTTTTAGTGGTTCTTTTGCAGACTCTGCAATACCTTCTACTAAGTTACCTCTTTTTGTAGCAAGGTTTAAACCAAACTGTACCATAGCATTATAGCCTGCAGTCTTTGTTCTTTTTCTTGTGTCATCACCAATGTATTTCTCAAATAAGTCTATACGTTCTTTAATAAAGTCATCTAGTTCTCCAGATTTAATTTGATCACTTGTTATTTTAGCATCGTCGGGTTTTTCTTTTTTATCTTTTATTATTCCTGCTTTTTCACCTTCTTCTATTGTCATACCCGCAGGACCACCCGGAGTTGCAGGACTAGGTACTGTTCTTTGTCCGTCAGCCACACTTTGTTCAGCGTCGCCAGTTAAATAATCGTAAGCGCCATAACCAAGACCAAATTGAGTTAAATAATTTGAACCAAATCTACCTGGTAAAACTATTCCTGGTGCTGTGCCCGGAACAGTGGGACCTTGCGCACCTGGAGCAAGAGGAAATTTACCTTTAGTTCCTCTAAAATAATTTTTTAAACCTCTTTGTATGCCACCACCTCTAATAGCTTTTAAACCTGCACTACCTGCTCTCATAATAGCAGGAGCTGCACGTAATGCACCTAGACCACCATAATATAATATTGCTGGTATTGGCATTAATTACCTCCAAACAAATTACCAAAGCCCTCTGATAAACCACCAAAGCCTTGACCAAATTGACCAAGAGCCCCTAGTCCTGCAATACCAAGACCAAGTGCTTGCGCATATGGATTGACAGGTGGCTGTTGAGTATATTGAATACTGCTACTTGGAGTACCTCGTAATATATCACTAGCAAAACCAAGTCTTCTAAACGGTTCTTGCTGTGCTTGAATTTGTTGTTGTCTAGCAGCCTCCATTTGTGCTTGACCTAGTTGTTGCTGCATACCACCTACACCTAATAGTGATTGAATATCCGCTTGACCTAATTGTTGACCTAATGCACCAAGACCAGCTTGAGTTTTACCTAGACTAGCTAGACCTTGTCCTGCTTGACCAAGTAATTGACCAGCTTGTAATTGTCTTCTTTGTTGTGACTCTTGAGCACCCATCGCAGCACCTTGTGCTTGTTGATAGTTACGTGATAAGTCTTCAAAAATTCTTCTTGATTTAATATCGGCTAAATTTTTACCAAGCTCTGCTTCTTGAACGCCCATACGTGAGCCTCCAAAAGCACCTACTTTTTGTGCTTGAGAAGCTAGACCTTGTTGAGCAATCTGTGCTTGTCTATCATATTCAGCTAAGGCTTGGTTTGTTACATTTTGTTGATACGGATCCATAAAAGCTTTTGCTGAATTTGGATCATATGCTTGTGTTGCACCAAGTGCTTGACCAATACCACCTGTAAAAGCACCACCTGCAAGACCAGTGCTACCCATCGCTTGTTGTAAAGCTGGTGCATAAGAACCTACATTTTGACTTGCTAAACCAAAAGCTTGTTGTTGTTCTGGAGTAAATCCTGCAAATTGAAAACCAGGTATTTGTTGAGCAATACCTGCTCTACCTAATTTACGTAATTGAAAAGCTTCTTCTGTTTCATCTGCTCTCTTTACAGCATTTGGATCACCAAATACGGATGCAAGTAATTGCTCAGATCTTTTTTCAATATAAGGAGCCTGTTGCTGCCTTTGTATTATTTCATCTGCCATTATCTTTTGCCTCCATATTTATCTTGTAAACTATAAAGGAATTTTGATCCTCTGTCTCTAGTATCTTGTTTACCTTTACCACCCATTGCTCTGCCAAGTCCTCTTACAGTTTTTGAATTAATAACAAACTCACCATCACTTAACATTGCTGGTATGTCATCACTAGTCTCGGTTCCCGGTCCAGCGATCTTACCATTCTTACGAGGAAAACCACCTTGTCTTAAACCTAAAGTTTTTAAACCATTTATTTCTCCACCCATTGCTCTTTGTGTTAAGTTAGGTCCGTATTGAGAAAAAGGAACTAATTCAACTCCACCTATAGGTGCATCACCTATGTTAGCAAATCCCGGTACCTTACCATATACATCTTCATAAG
>Ga0208158_1000505_pt1 | contig 13790 bp, 10 predicted proteins | sample 8_EtaG_FD_184081 | JGI IMG/M metagenome (GOLD analysis project Ga0208158, IMG submission 184081) | Marine viral communities from the Subarctic Pacific Ocean - 8_ETSP_OMZ_AT15162 metaG (SPAdes) (version 2) | ecosystem: Environmental > Aquatic > Marine > Oceanic | place: Pacific Ocean | collected...
CAAATCAAAGATCAATTTCCAGAACCAAAAAAGGAGAGATGCAGATTGGTGGGGTTATTTATTCTGATTCTGCTGATAAAGCCGCTCGTTTTATCATGAACTGTAATCAAAAGAAAATTCCATTGATCTTTTTTCAGGATGTAACAGGATTTATGATCGGAAAGCGAAGCGAACATGGTGGGATAATAAAGGACGGAGCGAAAATGGTGAATGCTATGAGTAATTCCACCGTCCCAAAGATCACTGTGGTAGTAGGGAATAGCTACGGAGCTGGAAATTATGCTATGTGTGGAAGAGCATATGATCCAAGATTTATGTTTGCATGGCCAACCGCAAATATTGCTGTGATGAGTGGCGCTTCAGCAGCTAAAACCCTTACTCAGATCAAAATTGCTACCATGAAGAAAAAAGGGGAAGAAGTAAGCGAAGAAAAACAAAACGAGCTTATGGAAGAAATTACAGATCGTTATAACAAACAAACAGATGTTCGCTATGCAGCTTCAAGGCTTTGGGTTGATGCTATTATCCATCCGGCAGAAACCAGAGACAGAATTTCTAATGCTCTAGAATGTGCTAACCTGAATCCTGATATAGAAGAGTTTAAGACAGGAGTTATTCAAACATAGTTCATTAAGATATTCTATATAATATAAAGGAACATTGTAGTGCGGTCTTGGTTTACATGGTTTGTAATCAAATAAACAACTCATCAAGACCATGAAAAACTATCTAAATAAATTGTCATTAGCAGTAATGTTATTAACAAGTTCTCTACTGTTGAGCGCTTGTTCCGATACTACACAGTCTAGTGTAAAACTTAATGCTAAAGCATCTAACAGCCAGAACTATCAAAAACTAAACAGTGCAGCCGATACAGTAATTATCACTGAAGCGAAATTCAGATTCAGCGAAATTGAATTTGAAAGCGCCACAGATGATGACAGCACTGATATTGAGCAAGGACCTATTATTCTTAGTTTAAATTTAAACGGAGGTTTAACTGAAGTAGGGATAGCCGATGTTCCTGCAGGATTTTATGAAGAACTAGAGTTCGAAATCGAAGCGAGAGATGAAGATGATGCTTTGGTAAACGATCCTGATTTTGAAGGAGAAAACGGTCAAAATTACTCTATGGTTATCTCAGGTACTATAAATGGGGAGCCATTTACGTTCCGTTCCGAAAAAGATTTTGAAGTAGAATTGGAACCTGCTTTTGAAGTAAATGACGAAGAACAGGTTAGTATCACTCTTAATTTTGATACTTCGTTGTGGTTCTTAGATCAGGATGGTAACGCTCTTAACCCAGCTGATTCTAATAACATTCTCCTCATCGAAAGTAATATTGAAAATTCAATTGAAGCTTTTGAAGATGATGATGAAGACGGAGAGGACGACGAAGACGAAGATTAACCTAATAATCAGTTTTCAAAAAATTAAGCCTTGTTTACAACAGTAAGCGAGGCTTTTTTTTGATATTGTTTTAATATCTTAGAATATGAAATACAATTTAGATTCTAGGGAGCCAATTTTAAAACTAAATGTAGAAGCTACTTTTACTCTTATAGATTTTACGGCGTTAATCGTTTGTTTTATTCTGGGGTTTATATTCGCAGTGTTCTTTTGGATCTTTTTTATAGCCGTTTTCATTAAGGTTTTCGCAAGTTATGAGTTCATTTTTAACACGGATACTTATTCAGTAACTCAAAATATTCGCTGGTTTAGTTATTTAAAAATTAAAAGAAGAGAGTTCTCTTTTGGTGAAGTAAAATGCATTCGTTTTTCGAATGAAGAATCAGGTAATGTTCTTCAGGAGACCATGAAGCTTAAAGAATGGTTTACTATTGATATTATTCTCAAAAGTAACTTTTCAAGAATAGTGAAGGTGCCTGAAGACGAGCTCCTTCATGCAGATGAACTCTATTTAGTTCTTAAAGAAAGAATAGGTGAGTACTTTAAATTTGAAACGGATATAGTTTATATAGAAAAGCCCGAATCAGAAGAAACGGGCTTTTAAGAATCTGTCTTATTTAGTTATAGGTTTAATCAGGGAGTAAGAGACTCCAGTTTGCACTTATACTAAAAACAGGACTTATTTCTCCAAAAACCGGAACACCAAGATTTAAGGAAATTTTATTAGTAGATGTAAACGGAACACTAAGTGAACTTCTTAACATCATATAATTAGTTTGAAAAACTTCATCCATATCGTCTGGTATATCCCTTGCCAGACGGAGTTCAAGTCCGGTAGAAAATGATACAGTCTGATTTTCAACTGACTTAGAGAACTCTAAACCAAAGGCTGAATCTAAAGAGAAATTCGTTCTCCCCAAGACCATTGTGGTATCCATTACAGGCATATTCATAACAGTATCTGTTGAAATACTCTGATAATCTTCCTGATCAAAATAATCCACACCAATCCTGAAATGATATTTCATAGTCTGTTCTTTTTTATCTTCCAGTGTTCTTCCGCGTGCTAATCCACCAAATAAACGCGTTCCCGCAGCACCTGGTTTACTTCCCAATGTTGGATCGCCTGAATCAAAGCGAAGATCAAGTCCAAAGTACTTTGAATCTGCTTTCATCCTTGCTTCTCGTAATTTTGATTCCAATTCATCCTTTTGTTTTTGAGTGAAAACCGGAAATTCAATATTGCTGTAACAGGAATTAGTAGATTCCTCTTTGTTTTTAATTTGATCGTAACAAGCTTGCTTATCAGTGGCTTCATTAAGCAATTTATTGATGCTTAGAGCAACTTTATTTTGATCTATAGTTAACCGGGAATAGATGCTTTGTACATTCTGAAGTAATTCATCTCCTGTAGAGATTCCAGTTATATTTAACCGCGCACGAATCCCAAAATATTCCAATTCCGAAGTATTTTCTTCAACGGCATTGGTTGGGAAAAAAACTGTAATATCCCCCAATCGGCTTGATTTTGCAGTTTCATTAGGATTAGAAATATCCGTATAGAATATTGATGGATTCAAAGTAAGAGCAAAAATGGTAGAAGCACCATCGTCGGTTCCACCGGTGGCAAAACTACCACCTGCAAGAGCAATAGGTTGAACAGAAGTAACTGCGCCACTTTGATTTAATAAACCGGCTCCGGATGGCTCTGCATTTCTGTTTTGCAATACTCTGGGCTTGAGATTCGGATTTTGACTGCTTGTAATGAAATTATTATCAGTTAATTCACTAGACAAGTAGACAGAAAGAGACATACAATAATCTGCAGGTAAACTGCCGACAATATTTAATGAGTCGTAAATCTCTTTACAAGCATCCTGAGCTAATAAAGCCGTAGAAAACATAGAAAACATAGAAAAGAAAATGATTCTGAATTTCATAATACTGAATGTTAATTAACTGAATAGCTCCATCTAAGATCGCCCTGTACATTCTCGGTGCTTCCGGGAATATTACTTCCGTTTTCCTTTACGGTAAGAACTCCGCTATCTATATTTGAACCAAAATCTACTATAACATTTAGAATCCCGGATTCTGTAGGAGTAATGGATACAGAATCTGCTCCTCCGGGTGCCACTGCTTTCGAGTCACCATTTCCATCTGAACTTGTAATAAATAAAAGTGCAGATCCGCTATTAGAACTTGAACATGAAAGTTCAGCAGTAATTGTACTATTCTTGCTTACGTTTCCTTTATAAGGCATAATAATTGAATTAATTCATGTTAGTACTATTTAATTAGCAAAAATTATTGCTAACTACATAATTAATTATCTGTTAAAGTTAAATTCTAATATTATTTATCTATTTATACCTACCAGAGGCGTTTTTTAAGGATTCAAAAAAAGCCAAAAAAATTGTTATTTAATGTAGATGAGATCTATCCGATGTAAAAAAGGGGGTAAATACTTTAAATTTGAAACGGATATCGATTACATAGAAAAGCCCGAATCAGAAGAAACGGGCTTTTAATGTTTTTAAGAATCTGAAGTATTTACAGATCCTGAATCAAGTTCAGAATGACAATGAGTCTAGAAATCCGATAGTATTACATTCAAGGTCTCACTAGGTCGCATAGCAGTTGAGGCTAGTTCATCATTAGGATTGTAATATCCCTGAATATCAACCGGATTTCCTTGTACGTCTATGAGTTCAGTGTTGATCTTTTCTTCATTGTCAGACAATGATTTATAAAGATCAGAAAACTTCGAAGACAGGTCGGAATCTTCTGTTTGATTAGCCAAAGCTTCCGCCCAATACATCGCTAAATAAAAGTGACTTCCACGATTATCTATTTGTCCAAGTCGGCGTGCAGGAGATTTATCATTCTGTAGAAATTTAGAAGTAGCATTATCTAAAGCTGCACCTAAAATCTTTGCTCTTTGGTTATCAAAAGTTTTACCTAAATGCTCCAATGAAACTGCTAGTGCCAGAAATTCCCCTAAAGAATCCCAGCGCAGATAATTTTCTTCTACAAATTGCTGAACATGTTTTGGAGCAGAACCACCTGCACCGGTTTCAAACAATCCACCACCATTCATCAATGGCACAATAGAAAGCATTTTTGCACTGGTTCCAACTTCCAGAATAGGGAAGAGATCGGTTAAATAATCGCGCAATACATTTCCTGTTACTGAAATAGTATCTTTTCCTTGTCTGATTCTTTCCAAAGAAAACCAGGTTGCTTTAACAGGACTCATAATATGAAGTTCAAGTCCGTCAGTATCGTGGTCTTTTAAGTAAGTATTTACTTTTTTGATAAGCTCAGCATCATGCGCACGGTCTTCATCTAACCAGAAAACTGCGGGTGAACCGGTATCTCTTGCTCTGGAAACAGCTAATTTCACCCAATCCTGAACCGGAGCGTCTTTTGTTTGACACATTCTCCAGATATCGCCTTTTTCTACAACGTGTTCAATGAGAGTGTTTCCATCGGAGTCTAAAACTCTGACTTTACCATTACTTTCGATCTCAAAAGTTTTATCATGTGAGCCGTATTCTTCAGCTTTTTTGGCCATTAAACCAACATTAGGAACACTTCCCATGGTTGTAGGATCATAAGCTCCGTGTTTTTTACAGTCTTCGATCACAGCTTGATATACATCAGCATAACTGCTGTCCGGAATTACTGCTTTAGTATCCTGTGTTTTTCCTTCTTTGTTCCACATACAGCCCGAAGTTCGGATCATTGCAGGCATGGAAGCATCGATGATAACATCACTTGGTACATGTAGGTTAGTAATCCCTTTGTCAGAATTTACCATCGCAAGATCAGCCTGATTTTCATAACAAGCTTCGATGTCCGCTTCAATTTCTTGTCTTTTATCTTCAGGGAGCTCATCTAATTTTGAGATCAGATCCCCGAAACCGTTATTGGTATCAACTCCAAGGTTTTGGATGGTCTCAGCGTGCTTTTCGAAAACATCTTTGAAGAAGATCTTAACTGCATGACCAAATATTATAGGGTCAGAAACCTTCATCATTGTTGCTTTCATGTGAAGTGAGAATAAAACTCCGGTTTCTTTAGCTTCTTTGATCTGGATATCCAGAAAACGGAGCAATGCTTTTTTGTTCATTACAGCGGCATCAATGATCTCGCCTTCCAGCAATGAGATTCCATCTTTTAAAACTGTTTTGTTACCTGAAATGTCTTCATGTTCGATGGTAACGTCTGTTGCATTACCAAGAGTAACCGATTGTTCTGTAGATCTGAAGTCTCCATGATCCATAGTTGAAACATGAGATTTAGACTCAGCTCTCCATTCTCCCATGGAATGAGGATTATTGCGAGCATATTCTTTAACGGCTTTTGGAGCTCTACGATCAGAATTTCCTTCACGCAGAACGGGATTTACCGCGCTACCTTTTACTTTATCGTATTGAGACTTGATCTTCTTTTCTTCATCGGTTTTAGGCTCTTCAGGATAATCCGGGAGAGCGTAGCCTTGAGATTGCAACTCTTTAATCGCTGCATTTAATTGAGGAACTGAAGCACTTATATTCGGAAGCTTGATGATATTTGCTTCGGGCTTTTTAGCAAGTTCTCCAAGTTCAGCTAAAGCATCTCCAATTCGCTGATCTTCCTTCAGGTAATCAGGGAAATTTGCGATAATTCGACCTGCTAATGAGATATCTCTTGTTTCAACAGCAACACCGGCTACTTTTGCGAATGATTCAATAATTGGTAGAAAAGAGTAGGTTGCTAAAGCCGGAGCTTCGTCAGTTTTTGTATAAATGATCTTTGCTTTGTTGTCGCTCATTATTCTCTGAAGTCTTTAAATTTAGTTAAGATCGTTTCCCGCCGGAAAGTCACCCGAAGTTAAAAATTAATAGGCTAGGAGTTTACGAAAAAAGGAAGAGAATTAGGAATGTTTCAATTAAGAATTAGGAATAGATTGAATTGTATTTGCAGTGCTTACTTATCTTTTTGATGAAGGATCATCACCACCAAGACCATTACCGTCAATCCAATCAATTTGCATCCATTTGTAGAACAACCAGACTAGTTTTTCTTCACGAAATAGCCAAACATCACTTCCTACTGCGATGACAAAAAGTTCTTGTTCTACATACCATGGATATAAATCTATTATTTCCTCATCAAATGAAATAACCCTATTACCAAAAACAATGCAGTGTACTTCTTTAGAGAATTCATAATACTCACAGTTACCTCCAATCTTACCTCTAAATGGTAATGCTTCAATGGAATCCGATACAGAGTCTACAATTTGTTTAAAGTATTCATTTAAAAGCGTATAAGTATTTTCGGGACTTATTTTATTAATAGAGTCTAAATCTGTATTTAAAATCTTGTTTACAGCGCTGAGATCTAATGTAAACTTTTCTTGTTTTATTACTTCTGAGCTGTTAGTCTCAAAATCTCTTTTTCCATTCTTGTCTATAAATGTTTGAAAGACTGGATACTTTTTATTTTGAAACTTAAAAGTGGAGTCTAATTGTAGATCACTAATCAGTTGAAATTCTAATTTTAGATCGTATGGGTTTTCAAATTCTGTTTTCATCATCTCTGAAATATTCCGTTCTCTTAAACTTTGTTTCCCGATCAAGAAGTAGGTGATCAGGTTTAACAGAAGTAAAGAGAGTAAAATTAAAAGAGTGTACCGAATGACTTTCATATATCATTATAACAGATTTAGAATCAAAAACTCATATGAATTCTCATTGATTCATTCCTAATTCTTTCATTCCTAATTATTATATTGGCAATGATTAGCGGAGGTACTCCGTTGGTTTCAAAAAGGTTAATTTAACTTCCAGAGCCATGATCAGACCCATGTTCGGTTTCCGTCCGAAGCCAAAAAAATTCGATTTACCATTCAGATACCACGATCCTGAAAAGGAACAGCGTGAAGACGAAAGAAGAAAACGTCGTATCAAATTTCAAACACACAACAGAGTTAAGCCAAAGCAAAATGTTAAAGTTCTGGCCTTAGCTTTACTGCTGTCATTAGTGGTTTACATCATTACACTTTTATAGGATTTATTTAGTTGAACGAAACGAAGGAAAGCACTTCAGTCATACATCAGTTACCACCGGAAATCAGCAACAAGATTGCTGCAGGTGAAGTTATACAAAGACCGGCTTCCGTAGTTAAGGAGTTATTGGATAATGCCGTTGATGCCGGATCGGATGAGATTAAAATAATTATTGAACAAGCAGGAAGAACGCTCATTCAAGTGATCGATAACGGTTGTGGAATGAGTGAAGAAGATCTTCCGCTTTGTTTTGAACGTCATGCCACCTCAAAGATAAATACGGTTGATGACCTTTTTAAGATCAGAACTCTGGGATTTCGGGGCGAGGCAATGGCTTCCATCGCTTCCGTTTCTCATGTTACTGTCAGATCAAAAAGAGCAGAGGACGATAACGGCTGGGAGTTTGAAGTTGATGGCGGAACTGAGAAAGAAATAAAACCGGTAGCTACTCCCGATGGAACTTCTTTCTCTATTAGAAACCTGTTTTTTAATGTCCCTGCAAGACGCCAATTTCTGAAAACCGATGTGACTGAACTTCGTCATATTCTCAGAACGGTTCAATATGCGGCTCTTGCAAATACGAATGTAGCATTTCAGGTTGTAGCTGATGGTGAAGAGATCTACAATCTTCCGGTTCAATCACTCAAAGAAAGAGTGTCAGCTATATTCGGAGCTCCTTATAAAGCAAGTTTGATCGAGTTTGGCGAAGAAACCAGCTATGTAAAGATATATGGTTTTGCTTCTGATCCTAAACTGGCTAAAAAAAGCAGGGGAGAGCAATTCCTTTTTGTAAACGGTAGACCATTTCAGCATCGTTATCTAACTCATGTGTTACTTAGTTTGTATGATGCCTGGACTAAGAATAATGAGTACCCGTTTTATGCTTTATTCTTTGAGATAGATCCTTCTAAAGTTGATGTGAACGTTCATCCGTCTAAAATGGAAGTTAAGTTTGAAGATGAAAGAAGTGTAATTCAGCTTGCGCGTTCAGTAGTAAATCGATCTTTGAATGAACATTTCATGGTTCCGAATATCCAAAGAGAAGAAAGTACCTTTCTCGGTGATAACGAAAGCAAAGGATTTGATTCCGGCTTTAGTTTTAATCAGAAGAAGGATGTTCGTCAAAGTGAGTCCGGATTTCACATTCCATCCAGAATTAACCGAAATCCTGCAAAGGGCAGAGGAGATGAATTTGGCGAGATGTTGTATGGACAATCTTCATCTTCAGAACAATCTTTCAGTTCCGGAGACTTCAGATCAGAGGATAGTAAGCCAAGTGATAATCATGGATTTTTCCAACTCCACAACGCTTATATCATTACTCAGACACGTACAGGAGTTTGTGTTATTGATCAGCATTTGGCTCATAAGCGCATCATCTTTGAAAAAGCGATAACTGCCACGGAATCTGCTCTTCCAAGTACTCAACAGCTTTTATTTGCTCAAACGATGGAGCTATCAGCCAGCGATTATACTTTGTTGAAAGAATTGCATCCGATACTACAAAGAATGGGATTTTCTGTTCAAATGTTGAGTGGAAATACGGCTATGATCAACGGTGTTCCGGCCGACATTGAGATCGGAAATGAACAGGAAGTATTGATCTCTATGTTGCATCAATATCAGGATCTAGGAAAGAAAATGAATCTGGAAGCAAGAGATAAATTAGCTATTTCATTTGCATCCAAAGCGGCAATTCCAAGAGGTAAAAAGCTGGATATCAAAGAAATGGAAGCGCTTGTAGATCAATTGTTTGCATGCGATCAACCTTATCTGGATCCTTTGAAAAAGCCCACGATCGTTTATCTTTCCTTGGATGAAATACAGTCGCGGTTCCGTTGATTGGTTAATAGTTAATGGTTAATAGTTTTGAAACTCTTACTATTAACTGTTAACCAATAACTTTTCGTAATTATAAAAAGCAAGTAGACTTCGATTCAATGCCTGTCATATCGCAAGCCCTGAAGGACTTGCTGGCTTAAACGTTTATCCAAACTTTATGCTAGCAGGACGTTTACGTCCGGTTTCCAGCACATTAGTTTTGATTAGGGAATAATTCTAAGTTTATTAATCCTTTGAAGTTCTTTGTGAACCTGTATCTTTGGAGATTATAAAATCAGAGAAAACTTGAATAATGAATATTCTTGCAATTGAACCTTTTTACAGCGGATCTCACAAAGCCTTTTTAAAAGGACTTATTGAGCATTCAAGTCATACGATCATTCCCATCAAGCTGAATTATAAAGGGTGGAAATGGCGAATGCATGGAGATTCAGTTACACTTGCAGAGCTAACCAGACAGGTAGAGGAAGATATAGATCTTTTGATGGTGAGCAGTATGACAAACTTGCCGGCTTTTATTGCATTGACGAATCCAAGATTTTCGCACACTCCGAAGATCATGTATATGCATGATAATCAGTTTACAAGACCAATTCCGGAAGGAGAAACCCGCGATCTCACTTTTTGCTATATCAATTATTTGAGCATGTTGGTTGCAGATAAGCTAGTATTTACTTCTCAGTTTCATATTGACGATCTGATGGAGGCGTTGCCCAAATTTTTAGACAATTATCCTGATGACAAACATTACAATACCGTAGAACAGATCAGAGAAAAAAGCATAGTTATGCAGCCTGGTTTAGACCTGAAAAGCTTTAACGAACAAGCTGATACCCGGTTGAAGAATGAAAATCCGGTTATTGTTTGGAACCAACGTTGGCAGTTTGATAGAAATCCGGCCATGTTCTTCAGAGTGTTGAACAGATTAAATGATATTGACTTAAAATTCGATCTGATATTAGCAGGTGATACCAAACACGAAAAGCCTGAGGAGTTTGAAAAAGCCTGGCAACGCTATGGTACTCACATTACTCATTTTGGCTATGTAGACGACAAAGAAAATTACAGTAAGTTACTCCATTCGGGAGATATCGTTGTTTCAACAGCGAGTTATGAATTTTTCTGCACGCCGATTTTAGAAGCTATTTATTGTGGATGCCATCCATTCGTTCCTAATGCTCTTCATTATCCCGAATTGATACCGGAATCGCTTCACAGTCCACTTTTACATGCCCCTGTTCTTTATAATGATGAAGATGCTTTATTCAAACATATGAAGGATCTCTTGACCGGAAAGACCAAGCCACTTCCAAAATCTTCTCTTCAGAATATTAATAAACATTTGGACTGGAGCAGAAAGATCAAAGATTATGATAAATTGTTTGAAGAAATGATCTGATCAAAGCTGATCAATGAACTCTACGATCAGCTTAAAATAATTTTCAAACTCGGTTAGAGGTAAGGTTTCCGGTCTGTCATAAACATCATGATAGGCTTGAATGCCACCCAATGTATAAACGTAGAATCCGGGAACATCCTGCTGATCAAACATACAATGATCACTGTTACAAGCCGCTCCTCTTATTTTAACATTTGGAAGTAGATTCATTTCTTCGTTGATCTCAACGAGCGAATCAAATCTATCTTTATAAACAGACCCATTTACAACCTGTATACCTTCATCTCCGGTTCCGGCAAGATCAAAATTCATGAGAAACTTTATTTCTGAAAGAGGGAAGAGAGGATTTTCAGTGAAATATTTAGAACCGATCAATCCCAGCTCTTCAGCTCCGAAAGCTATAAATACTGTGTTATAATTCGGCTTGTTTTCTGAGTAGTGTTTGGCCAAACTTAGAAGCATCGCAGTTCCACTAGCATTGTCGTTAGCACCGTTAAAAGTTGCCTGAGGCCCCAACATTCCCAAATGATCGTAATGAGCAATAAATACAATAGTGGAGTCCGTATTTTTACCTTCCACATATCCGATCACATTCTGAGTGCTATATTTTTTAATAAATAAATTCTTTATATCCAGCTTCAGAGACTTTAAAGAACCATTTAGCGAATCGGAATGAATAATGATGGTAGGTTTAGGATGTTGTCTAACGGAGCCTGCCCATGTCAACTTATCATTAGTCAGTATGATCGTTCCTTTGGATGGATTTTGCGGATGATACTTCAAAAAGTTGATCACTCCATTTAACTGCTCGTTTTGTTCTTTACTGAAATTAGACTTATCGAAAGGTAGAACAGCTATTAATTGCCCTGAAGAAACTCTGAGTTTGTTTACAAATTTCGCATTATCCAGAATTTCGGTTGCAGTCACAGTCATAACATCGAATGAACCTTTGAGCGAAGGTGAACCGGGATCCAATAAATAATCTTTTCCGGCTTCAAGCTCTTTTCCGTTGATTACTATTGATTGTCGATCGGGAAAAGTGTTTACTGAAGTTTCAAACTCCTGATAAAAACTACCATTGAATGCCTGTAATCCAAACTTTTCGAATTCGCTTCTGATAAAATCCGCAGCCAGCTTATCTCCGTTATCAACATAACCTCGGCCTTTAAGACTATCAGAAGCAAGAATATTTACAGCTTTCCGGGCATAGTTAAAATCTTGAGCTGAAATCTTTCCGGTGCAGAAAAACAATAAGAATGAAAGGAGAAAATATCTCATAGTATTTAAAAAGGCGCGTCCTCATCAGGAGCAGGATTGTGTGGCATTGGTGGTGGCCCCGAACTTCCCTGATCAAAACTATCCGGCAATTGAGCTTGTCCCTGAGGTTCGCCAAAGAATCCTCCGGAATCAGCCGTAGTTAGATTTTCAAAACGAGCATAGTCCTTAACGAAGTAATGCATTTTACTTCCGACCGGTCCGTTTCTTTGCTTTCCAATGATCACTTCAGCAAGTCCGGCTGTAGACTGACCATCTTCCGTAGTTGTAATTTTATAGTACTCAGGACGATATAAAAACATCACAACATCGGCATCTTGCTCGATCGAACCTGATTCACGTAAGTCACTAAGCTGTGGTCGTTTATCGCCACCACGTTGTTCCACTGCACGACTCAACTGCGAGAGTGCAATAACAGGAACATCAAGTTCTTTGGCCAGTGCTTTAAGTCCACGGGAAATAGAAGCAATTTCCTGCTCACGATTCCCGGTGTCTTTGGTATTTCCCTGCATCAACTGCAGATAATCAATGATGATCAATCCAACATCATGCTCACTTTTCAGTCGTCGACATTTAGTACGAAGCTCCATCAAAGTGATAGCGGGAGTGTCATCAATAAAGATATCCGCTTCGTGTAAATTACTGGCAGCTTCGATCAATTGTTTGAAACTGTCGTCGTTCAGCGTTCCTTTTCGGGCTTCCGATGCATTTACACGAGCTTCCATCGTTAATAAACGCTGAACCAGCGACTGATTAGACATCTCCAAACTGAAGAGAGCTACAGAAGTTCTTAGTTTTTCATCATGATGCATTGCAGCATTTCGGGCAGCCGTCAGTACAAAAGCCGTTTTACCCATAGAAGGTCGCGCTGCAATAATGATCAGATCGCCTTTCTGCCATCCGGCCGTCATGGTATCGATAGATAATCCCGTTGGAACTCCGGTTATTCCACCTTCTTTACCACGCATATCTTCCAGATACTCAAGAGTATCTTTCAGAATTTCAGATACAGGTTTTGAAGCATTCTTGGTCTTATTATTGGCAAGATCAAAAATTCGTTGCTCTGCGTCATCCAAAACATCGTAAGCATCTGAAGCAGTGTCGTAAGAGTCTTTAATTACATCCGTACAATTCAGGATCAGATTTCGCTTTACCGCTTTCTCAATAATGATCTGAGAATGATATTCGATGTTTGCCGCTGAACTTACGGAGCGAGTCAGGTCAGATAAATAGGAGGGACCACCGCAAGCATCCAGTAAATTATTATCCCGAAGCTCGTTTTCTACCGTCAAAAGATCTAACGGATTATCTCTTTCGGAGAGATTCTTAATTGTTTCGAAAATATGGCGATGAGCAGGCTTATAAAAATCATCTGCTGTTAGCATTCCAAATGCAATGATCGCTGCTCCGTTTTCGATCAGCATAGCACCGAGAATTGCTTCCTCAACTTCAACTGCCTGAGGTGGTACTCGTCCTTGCTGCTCCAAAACCTTATTTGAATCTACGAAATTGTTTTTTTTGTATGCTGAACCGTTTGTTGCCATTTACTGAACTAAAAAATTGTAAGTCATCCTGAATTTATTTAAGGATCTTAAGAAAAAGCTTTGATCTTAATCGTTGCAGAATATTGTTATTAACCCTCGCAAAGATCCCGAAACAATACTGAATCAAGTTCAGCACAAGGTTCGGGATGACCTCATTAAAGTAACTAAAAGTTTAAACCAATTTAGAGGAACTTTCGAACAACTTTTCTACAAAGTTATTAACATTTATCACGGCTTGCCTCCAAGCTCGTCATAACGTTT
>Ga0208158_1000506_pt1 | contig 13772 bp, 26 predicted proteins | sample 8_EtaG_FD_184081 | JGI IMG/M metagenome (GOLD analysis project Ga0208158, IMG submission 184081) | Marine viral communities from the Subarctic Pacific Ocean - 8_ETSP_OMZ_AT15162 metaG (SPAdes) (version 2) | ecosystem: Environmental > Aquatic > Marine > Oceanic | place: Pacific Ocean | collected...
CAGGAAGCTCAACCAGAATAATACAGATGCTAGGAAGCTTTAACCGATATCTTTCATTTATGAATACCAGTCTTAACCCTGAATTTATGTTGGGTAACTTTCCAAGAGACTTGCAAACAGCACTGGCAAACCTTCATGCAGAGAAGAAGATGGAGGGTGGCGCGGCTCCTGTTAAGGCATCAATAACTCGAATTGTAAAAAACACTCCCGGGTCTGTAAGAAAGTTTTATCGAGGCATTCGAGGAAGCACTCTTTCCAAAGAAGATCAAAGCAACTTTGATGAATACATTAGATCAGGTGCAAAGACAGACTGGTTTCATTCAAGAAACCCAGAAGAACAGATTGCCGATATAAAAAATCTTATCGCAATGAACAATGGTTCTTTTACGGGGTCAGTAAAAAGACGATTTAAATCTACAATTAACTTTGTTGATGATGTGAACTCTGCTGTTGAGAATGGAGTAAGGTTTGCTACGTTTGTTGAGGCAAGAGACAGGTTTATACAGGAAGGGGTTAACAGGCCAGAAGCTATAGCCAGAGCTGCATCATTAGCAAAAAACCTGACAGTCAACTTTAACAGAAAAGGCATGAATGGAGACACCATGAATGCGCTTTATCTGTTTTACAATGCCTCTGTACAGGGTACAGCTAACCTGATGAGAGGTATTGGATCTAAAAAGAAACTAATGTCTGCGATGATTGGCATGGGATACCTGACCAGTATGCTTGCAGATGAGATGTCGGATGAAGATGAGTACCGTGAGGGGCTAAAAGACTTTCAGAAGACAAGGAATATGCTTATTCCCAAGTCATTAATATTTGGAGACAAGGCAGAGGGAGATCAGTTTATAATGATTCCTTTACCTTACGGATATAACGTATTTCATGTTATAGGCATGGCTATTTACGACATGCAAAAAGGATATATATCTGAGCCTAAAGCAGCCACCCTGGTAACAAAAACATTTATGGGTTCTTTCTCTCCAATAGGAACATCAGAATCAGACGATGGAATAACGGCTTTTGCCAAGACATTTACCCCTACAGTTGGCACACCAGTGGTAGACTATTTGTCTAATGAAAACTTTTTTGGAGCGCCAGTTAAAGCAACGAACTTTCCTTCTTATAATGCTCCTAAACTGCCCCAAAGCAGTCTTAAATTAAATAGCACCCCAGAAGCATTAAGACGGTTTACTGAAACCTTATATGAGTTTACTGGAGGAGATGAAAAAGGAAACAAGGGATTTTTTACGCTTGATGTTTCTCCAGATGTATTAAATCACATGATTGATTTTACTACAGGTGCAGCAGGAGCCACTGCAATGAGAGCGGTAGGCACTGTAGAAAGGGCTGCTGAAGGAGAGTTTGATATCAACCAAACGCCATTTCTAAGAAAGTATTTAGCTGAAGGGGATGATTTTAACGATAGAAACATCTATTTTGAAAGAAGACAGAAGCTGATTAATACAGATGATTATTTCAGAAATGAAACAAAAGGCGCTGAAAGAGGGCAATATTTTAGAGATAACAAAGAATATATAGGACTTAACAGGCAAAGAAAAAGAATTGACAAACTCATTGGAAATCTTAAAAAGAGGTTAAGAAGAGTAAGGGCAAGGGCAGAGGAGGATTTAGTTTTTGCAACAAGAGTAGCTCCTCAAGAAGAAGAAAGAATCGAAGATGAAATACAGAAGTTAATGTCAGACTTCAATGACCTGTATGATGAAAAGATTGGTATAGACAAATGAACCCATACATATACAAAGCTACCTTGGTTAAGATCATCGATGGAGACACTTTCGACTGTGACATAGATTTGGGATTCAATGTCTGGATGCATAAACAACGTGTTCGTCTTTACAACATAGACACCCCAGAAAGTAGAACCAGGAATCTAGCGGAGAAAGCTCTGGGTCTCAAGGCCAAGCAGCTACTGACTGATTTGCTAGGGGAGAAGTTCCTCATCTCCTCTCTTGGAGAGGGAAAATCCAGAGGAAAGTATGGCAGGATACTTGGCACACCCTATACAGCAGATGGTCAGGACATCTGTCAGCTTTTAGTGGACTCAGGGCTGGCTGTTTACTACGATGGAGGCAAGAAGACTAAAGTTTGGGCTTAATTTAATCTTGTAATTTATCTAAATCATTTAAATCAAATATATAGCTGCATTTAGCATTTCCTTTAATATCGTCCTTTCTTTTCTCATAAACATGCTTTTTGGCTTTGCCCTCTCGAATTAAATGCCTAGCTCTGTCAACAGTTATCGAGTAAACACCATCCCACTCAACGTCTAGGATAATTAATATATTTGGATAGTGTTTTGCATAACGAATAAAATCTTTTTCGTTGATTGAAATAGCTCTTTCAGGAGGAATGCCAAACATATCTTGAGAGAAAATCCATTTGGTTTTTATTGACTTTAGATCAGCAGGAAGTTCAATTCGCAAATCATAGGTATATTTATCGGAAGACTTTAGACCATTTATTTTAACCTCAACATCATTAAACTTTCGGGTAATAAATTGTTTTTCAAGATTTGCACCGTACTCACACCATGCATCTTTGTTTTCGGTATCAATCATCAGAAAAGTCTCTCCTAGCTTTTTCTAACTCAGCTTTTGTTTTTGCCCACTTCCTTTTTAAATAATCACTATTGGGGGATGTGGTTCTGGAATAGACAGGAACATTTTTTACACCAAGCCTAAAGGTAATCTTGTAGGTAGCGTTTCTCTCTGATCCTTCAACGTAATCAACCTTGCCTCCTTTCTCTAAAAAGGCTTTAGTTTGTTCTTCTATCTTTTGTCTTGCATCTTCTTTGTCTTCTTTCATAATGTTACTTATGTATTAGTTGAAACTGATTAGGCTCCCAGGCGGCAACAGGCTCCATTATCGACATAGCTCCTTTCTCCCCTTCAAAAGCGTTACGCACATAAAGATTACTTAGAGGGGTAGAAACATCTAGTGATCCTACAGAACCACACCCCCATTTAATAAGAAGAAGACAGGGTAAGCCAGTAGATAATCCAAGCATCCTGATATCCTTTAGCTCAGACAGAGTAATTTCTATGTTTAAGTTTTCTGCCAAGGCCACATTTTCAATTATTATTTTTGCAAAGCAAATTGCGGAGCCACTACTTGTATAACAAAAAGGCAAAGGAAAGCTGTCTGCAACACGGCTAGTTTGAATATCAGAGGAAAATTCTTCTGCATACTTTGCACCGATTGCCATTGCTAAACGGTTCTCCTGTTCAGTAATGTCATTCGTCATTTTTAGCCTCCATCCTTTCAAGCAGAGCAAGAAGTCTTTTAATAATTTCGATAAAATGTAATGAGTCTTCATCATCCAGCTCTACGCTTATTTTCATTTTAATTACCTTTCCTCTACTATCATCTTCTAAGTTTTTCTATCCAATAAAATTATAATTATTAGGCATAAACTTAACTATTGATCCTTGTATAGATTTTCCATTGCTTCAATAGCCGCCTGACGGCAAAGCTCTTGTAGCTTATCTACAGCAACGGTTGAAAGCTCAATGCACTTGGAGTCAGTATCCGCAACTTGATTATCAGAGGCTTCTACCATAAAGAATCTTAATGCAAGCAAACTGCTTTGCATCCAGACTTCCATTAAAAAATGGTCTAAATGAATGTTTTTTTCCTTCATAATGTAAGCAGCATCAGTCAGCATATTTTCCACTAAATCCGCTATTTTCTCCCGGTATATTTCGTCTTCGGTCTGTTCTTTATCAATCTTTTTTTGCCTCTTTCTTTTGGCAAACTCTGTTGAATCAATGACACTCATCATCACTCCTTTCGGCAGGTGGAACTACAAAGTCCATCTCCGCAGCAACCCTGATCAATGTGTCAATTAGTGTGCTGTACGACTGCCTTCTGGTGTCTCCGCTGCGCTTTACAGGCCGTCTTTTAATTCCAAACTTAGTCTCTATTTCAACGCTACCGTAAGCTGCACAGAGCAGCTCTTCATGCATTTCATCAGGGGTAAGACCACAATAATTGCCAAACTCTCTACACCACTTACGGTAGTAGCCTTCCTGCTGTCTTGTCCTTTTAAACTCTAGCGGTTTAACTTCAAGAGCAAGACCGTTATATGCAGTCTCAGCAGTCTTTAAAATAGACTCAGAGCAAGAAGGAAATGTAGAAGTAAGAAAAGTCATAACATCAAAAATATTTTTTAAGTCTTGCTTTGGAATTTTTATTTCCATGCTCTCCCTCCTTAATATTTTAATGTGCCTGTTACCGTATTACTAAAATCACGCAAGTCATCAACTTTTAAAATTCCCTGGTCAATCCGTCTGATTAGTGTCTGGATTACGCAAAAAAGAAACTGCTCACTTCGATCAACTCGTTTGGGAAACTCCCCCTTCATGTCGCTCAATGAAGAATGATTGGTATCAAACTTGTTATGACAGCTTGCACATAAATCAGCAATACACAGATCATGGGGCTTTATTCCTCTGCCTTTGCCAAATGAATAACTTCTAAGCCCAGTGTAGTGAGCGGCAACCACAGTGCCATCTCTAGCACCGCAGTTGACACAAGACTGGTCTTTAGCTCCTCTTAAAAGCTTTTTAGATCGGACAAGCATATCTAAAAAGGAATATCATCATCAACAATTGAGGTTTCCGCAGGCGCTGGAGCTGGTGCAGTCGATGGAGCAGGGCTAGTCGGAGGAAAAGACTGATCTCTGTCTCTGCTTTCAGCCTTTTCAATCCTCTTGGCCTTGTACTCCTCGCTCTCTACTTCAAGCTTGAGGTAAAAAAACTGCTCATTAGACTCCTTAGTCTGTCTCTCCCAAAAAGCAACAGCTAGTGCTGGCTGTAGCCCTGCCTTTCTTTGACGAACCAGTTCCTTCAACTGCTCGTCTTTTATATTAACTACGCAGTTAGACCAGTCAGGCTGATTTCCCTGCTTAAATTTGTTTCGGAACATATTCTGTCCCGACTCCATACCAGATAATGGTTTAGCCATTTTGTGCCTCCTTTTCAAACTTCTTGTTTAGTTCTGCCATTGTTTCAAGTAACTCCTTGAATAAGGTGTCCTTGTAATGCTCTTTAAGATCATTCTTAAATTGGATCTGGGTAGGAAGAGTCATAAATGCTCTCGCTTCCTCTCTTGTTTTAGAATGCATTTTTAAGATTGCTTTTAGGGCTAACAATGCCTGCTTTGCATCTTCGGGAGAATTCCCTATGGTAATCTCGCTCTCTGGTTCTACAGCCTCCTCCTTCGGTTCTTCAACCTTATTGATTGGTTCGGCTATTTGCTTTGGAGCCGCTGGTGCTTCGGCTTTGTTGTTGATTGCATTATCAACCTCGAAGCTGCTGGCATACTCACCACCGCTCAGACCACATGCGGCTAATGCTCTACCAATGGAGCTAGTACAGCAGTTCTCTAATGCGCTAGACTTGTTTACCATCCCAACACCCCTGTACTCCTCTGCAAACTCTGTTGCTATGGGAACCCAGGTTCCGTCACGCTGTACAGAAACTGTGGCTTTCACAATAACCTTAGTGTCATCGCACACTACGATCTCTGTTTCTACATTTGCACCACACCCGAAGGCTTCTCTGAAAGCCTGCACACGCTGGGCTACCATCGTGTACTTTTTACCTTTCAAGTTAACCTTCATAGAATCATCAAGATTCTTGATCCTGTCTATTGCGTGTTGCAATCTTTCATCTCTCTCTGGTTGCTTTTCCATTAATGTCTCCCTCTTCGTTATGGATCAATTGTAAAATTTCATTTGCTTCTAGCATGTTAAAAACACGCTGGTTTAAAGTAATAATAAGTTTGCTGTCCCTAAAAATATGTACATCACCATTGGATATTGTAAATTTCAACGCTAAAGTTTTGTTTTGCTGCACTATGCCCAGCACTTTTGACATAATAGATTTATCGTAGTCGAAATAATGTTTATCCACTTGCCTCTCCTATAAATTGATCGCAATAATCCGCAACACGGCAATAATTCTGACTACACCGGATTGCTTCACTAATGCGCTCCTCAATAATGTATGCGTCACCAAATGCTTCTTTATTAAAAAAGTCTTCAGCTTGCTCCTTGGTGTCAAATATGCGGATGGCTCTTTTCACAGTCCTTTTCTTAACAGCGTACTTTGCATCTCGCATCCACCTTTCCTTGTTGGTACATAAAGGCAGCTCTTCTCCTACCAGGGAAACAAAGTCTGCTTCTTGATGAAGTTCTACCCTGCCCTCGAAGTAACTGTTCTGTTGCTCCTCACTCCACATAGGAACATCTACAATAACTATGGGAGACTGTGGGTAATCAGGCTTTGTTTGAGAATCTCTTTTCTTCCAATCCCTGAGAATTGCCACGATCTGAAGTTTTCCAACGGATACTTTTTTAGCCTTCCTGACTAGATAAGCGTAAGCGTTTAGCTGTTCTGCCCATTCTTCTTTGCCGAAGATTACACTCCATACGGATGTGCATTTGTAATCCATAATAGTAATCGAACCATCAGCTTCAATTTTCTGTATGTCGATAGCGCCAGAGACAGTCCATCCATTTACATCAAAGAAGATACGCTCCTCAGAGATATATTCTCCTTCGGCACAATCCTCAAATATATTATGGACAGCAGTTCCAAGAACACTCCAGAGTTTTTCACTAACATCCTCTGATAATTTATCATTATGCTCATCGCGTAACAGCCTTACTCTTGGAGCATCAATCAGCGTTGTTACTGATATCTGTGAGTCTCCTCGACTGTAATTGTCCTTCGACAGGGCTTTTACCACCGGGTCTGGAAGATTGGTCAGGTTCGTTATCTTCAACTCTGAATACCCTTACCGAATCCTTGTCTTCCTTCCGCAAGGCAAATCGTCTTGGCGGATTCTTTTTCTGAAATCTCTGAACGGCTTGAGCTACGTTGAGGTAAGCTTTGCGGTCTGGTGTAGGAACTACACAACTGTGACCTATTTTCATGTCCTCGAATGGGATTTTTGGTAAAAAGTTCTTGGTAGGCAACGGTACATCCGTTTCTATTGAAATACTCATTATATTCCTCCGGTTCATTTGGAATGATTGCTTCTTCTTGGCAAGCAAGAAAAAACTGGGACATCTTGCTCATAGTTCTGTACTCCAAAATTTTTTGTGTTATTCTTTGTTTTCGTATTGTCGTTTATCGGAATGATTATGTCAACAAATGATCCTATTATTAGTTTTACAGTTTATGGTGAGCCTGCATCAAAGGCTAATTCAAGACAGATTGTTATGATTGGTAAGCGCCCTGCCGTTATTAAATCAAAGAAAGCCAGGGATTATGTGAAGTCATTTCAGGAGCAATGCCCACGGTTAGATCCCTTACTTACTGAAGATGTTTCTGTGACTATAACTATTTATTATGCCTCCAGAAGGCCGGATCTGGATGAGTCTGTCATTCTGGATGCCATGCAGGGTGAAGACTTCATATATAAAAATGATCGTCAAGTGAAGGAAAAGCATATATTTCATGCCCTTGACAAAGAGAATCCTAGATCAGATATAGAAATAAGATTATTAGCTAATGAATAATGAACTTGAAATAAATATGCACCAGGCAATGATAAAAAGATCGATAAGAGACCTTGTTAATCGCCATGAAAAAAGAAAACAACTTGCTATTGCATACTTCAATAGAGATTTATTTATCGAGCATTGTGCCAAAGCAAATTATCCGTCTGAGTTGCGTGACAGTCTTTTCGACTTGATGCTATTATCACATGTTCAACAGAAAAGGATGGCTAAAGAAATAATTAGTTATCTTGATTGTTTTAAAATCCCCCCTCCTTCGGGAGAGTTGAAGGAGAGGGAGCGCTAGAGGGAGTACATCCTTGATGAGTCATGTACTCATCAGGACGGATTATTACAGATTGTAATAGACTGTACAAGACTTCTCTGGACTTACGTAAGTATTTGTTTTTTAAATACTTATTAAACTAAATAGTATTTAGATGAATAAAAAGAGGTAATTAATATAAGTAATTTAACAATTTAAATACTTATTTAAGGGTAAAAACCTAAATAAATAACATATAAATTGCGCTAAGTAAAGGAGAGGGAGATGGATGAAGCACAAGAACTTGTGTCGAGAAAGAACCAGTCATGCCGTGTTGAGTGTCCTAATTGCGGCAAAACCAGAAAGAAGCAGGGACAAAAAACTTTATCAATAACCGTAGAATCGGATGTAAAACTTTATTACTGCCATCATTGTGAGATTCAAGGAGCAATAGAATCAAAACCTTTTTATGAGGATTATATTGAAGATTTTCCTCCTGTTGAAAAAACCCCAGTTGTACAGATACCCACCAAGCTAAACATGGATACTGAATTAATTCAGAGATTCTTTTCTAATCGTGGCATAGAGATTGATTCCATTGGCAATCTTCCATCGATGGTTACAGGTCAGAAGTATTTTCATGGTGTGGGCAGTGTTGATGCTGTTGGTTTTGTTTACCAGGATGAGGCTATCAAGTGGAGGGCAGTGGATACGAAGAACTTTACACAGGATGGGTCAGCCAGAAGTTTTTATGGGCTTGAGAAGCTCTCAGAAGCCCCAGAAACGATTTACATAGTAGAGGGTGAAGCAGACTGTGTAGCACTGGCCTCAGTAGGAATACAGGCATTAAGTGTTCCTAATGGCGCTCCAGCCAAGATATCTAACAGGAAAATGAGTCCAGAGGAGGATATTAAGTTCTCTTATGTGTTCGAGGCTAAAAACTTGTTAGAAAGTGCAGAGAAAATCATCTTAGCGACAGATAACGATGAGGCAGGGGTTGCCCTACAGGAAGAGCTTGCAAGACGAATTGGCAGGGCTAAGTGTTGGAAAATCGCCTTCCCAGAGGGTACAAAAGACATAACTGACGTTATTGCAGAGCATGGTTCGGATACTCTTAAAGAAATCATCGATAATGCCTCCCCGATGCCCCTCTCAGGGGTCTATAGTGCAATGGAATACATGGATGATGTTGAAAACATCTATGTTCATGGCACTGGTAGAGGTTTCGGTATAGATATAGAGTGTGTTGATAACCTGTTTACTACAGCACCAGGACAATTAACTGTTGTCACGGGTATGCCGAATAGCGGAAAGAGTGAATGGCTAGACTTCTATTGTCTCAGGCTTGCCCAGTTACATGCGATGAAGTTTGCTATCTGCTCGTTTGAAAACCCACCACACATGCATATCAGTAAACTTGCAGAGAAAATAATTGGAAAGTCTTTTTTTGGCACTCCTGATTCAAGGATGGATAGAGAGGAATTGCATGAGGCAATGACCTTTATAAATTCTCATTTTGTCTTTCTGGAGAACAAGTCTGGAGAACTTAGTACAATGGAATCTATTCTATCCAGAACCAGAGATGCCATACTCAGAATGGGTATAAGAGGTCTTATCATAGACCCCTACAACTTTATCGACCATGACCTCACTAATGAGCATCAAAGCATCTCCAAGATGCTAACCCAGATCACGGCCTTTGCTTCTGCAAATGACATCCATGTCTGGTTTGTAGCGCACCCATCGAAAATGCCACTAAAAGAAGATGGTACATATCCTGTCCCTAAAGGAACTTCGATCAGTGGATCTATGTCTTGGTTTAGTAAGCCTGCAATAGGATTAACTGTGCATAGAAAGCATGATGATATTGTGGAGATTCATTGCTGGAAGAGCAGATTCAAACATATAGGGCAACAAGGCACAGTTGAATTGGAGTACGACCTGAGAACAGGTTGTTATTTTGAGAAGTCTGGTGAATCATTTAGCTCCAGATATAAGGGAAGAAAGCATTATCTCGATGACTTTGATGAGGATTTCTAGATGGAAAAGTATTCGGATTTAGGCACTGACGAGATCCATAAACGGCATTCCATTCTTGTTGAAACGATAGACAACAAGGTTTCTCGCAGCAAGGTAATGGATCAAGCCATTATTGATCGCTACCTTATTCAAGGAGTGATAACTTTATCCCAGCACCAGAGTGCAGAGGTTATCATGGCGAATGCTAGTGGATCAGGCATATATGCCAAGACCCAGAACTGGGATAATCAGACATTCGGTGGCATACCAGAGAGAATTCCCAGAGGCATATTTGCACTTGGAAATCTTTTGAAAGTAATAGAAAAAAATACCTCCGCATTACATTCTTCACTTGTAGAGGAAGTCGTTTGCAAAAATACAGATGTATCAGAAAGTGAGGGTAAAATGAAACTGCTAGGTGAAGGACTAGATGCCATCACCCAGCATATTTATGCCCCCAGAAAAAACCCGATGAAGCGATTTAAGTAAGAGGATAATAAGTATTGTCTAGCTTGAAGTACTGGATTGTCTTATGAATTGTGGGAGACTCTTCCATACATTCACGATACCGATTTAAAAATTTAGGCATCTCAACGGTTTCCTCAAGAAAACATGCATCATTATTCTTGATCGACTCCCACAAAGGGATTGTGGAGAAGTCTTTTGCGTCAAGACCCAAGACCGGGAAGAGGTCTAATGAAACCTCAAGAAAAGAGGTCGAAGGGACAACATGAAGGTTTATACGAAAAGGTTTATCAATTCTCTGCATTACATTCTCCTTTTGATGATAGTAAAATTTGATGGCATTTTGTTTGTCAATCGACAATAGGCAAAACCAATTGTTCTTCTCGAAAATGAGATGGCATAACGTCTTGCGATAAATTATTCGTTTTTATTTTTTCTAAAATTGATGCAATAACATCTACCGTCATCCCATTGCCCAACATTTTATATCGCTGAGTATTGCTTGCATGATTTGTGTAGTTGTCTGGAACTGTTTGTAATCTCTCACATTCAACTGGTGTTAGTTTTCTCCAATAAACTTCGTCTCTGTTAACAACTGGGATGCCTGTAGATTCGCAAGCAAGATAATCGCCCTGTCTTCCATTTTTTACATATTCCATAGCAGACAAACTTGCGGATTTTTGTTTATTCATATCAACAAGACATTTTCTACCCTCTTGCCTTTTGGTAAATTTATCAGACATCAAAGTATAATTATTTGGATGCGTTTCTAATATGTCTCTCAAAACGATACCTTTATCTTCAAGCTTCTCTATTCCAGAGATGTTAGTCCAATAATACCTGACCCTATTTTGGGCGCTGACTAATGCTGAGTTTATGCAGATAGGCTCTACCTCCAAGCAATCAGATATTACATTTAAATGTTCTTGTTTCATCCTGACATTCTCTAACAAAAAATATCTGGGGTTTATTTCTTTAAGACATCTGACAAATTCAAAAAACAACGCACTTCTGGGATCGTCAAAAGCAAGTCGTTTCCCGGCAAAACTAAAACCTTGGCATGGTGAACCACCCACCAACAAATCAATATCACCGATTTGATCCGCAGCAACTTGCCGTACATCACCTAATTGAATTGTGTCAGGAAAATTAGCTTGAGTTACCTTGATTGCATATTTGTCTACTTCGCTTGCAAAGTACCTGGTGACTGGTATGTCTGCTTTTTTTAGTGCTAACTGTGTGCAAGACATTCCGTCAAACAGAGACAATACGTTCATTCGTTTCACTCTCCTCTAATCGTTTGAAGTAATTGATGTAGGTTATCTCATGTAGTGTGTATGTCTCTCCCACCTCTAGCCTACAAAGCTCGACAACCTGATGCGGATCTAAATTGTAGTCCTCAGAAACAATTAAATCCTCAAGCTTGTGAACTTGAGGATCGCTCTCAGGATATCCTTCACCGAAACTGCATAGTATATAAGTCATGCTGGATTCCCCATGAATACATCAGTCGCTTCTTCAATTGGCAAAGAATTCAAACAAACTGGATTTTTGGATGCGTCCATACGATCTTGATACATCTTATAAACTGTCTCCATATTTCCAACAGAAAGTCTTAGCTTTCTCTCGCAACGAAATTTGTAGTACTCGTTATCACTACATGCATCGTCTTTGAAAATAACATGGTTTTTGAAAAGCATTTTTAATTCTTTTCGCTGAAGAAATCTCTGAACCAAGTAAGAGATATGCATTTCCAAATCTGTATCGTGTTCACCATCCCCAAAACTCCACTTGGGCAGATTCTGCTTACACCACTCATCAGCCTCTTCATGCACTACATGGGACACATCATATTCGTGACCCCCACCACAGCCACGGTTGATAACAGTCCCGACCTTCTTACCATCGATATGTAGCGTTGCAAAAAAACACAACGTCTCATGCGATAGTTCATCAAGATACTTCACACTTTTGATTTCGATATTCATTATCTCTCTCCCAGAGTTGTTAAAACATCATCATTGAAAATAAGCCCAGCATGAGCGTAAGAGTTGCGAACCAGGTTTTCACCTACAGTGGCGTTATCTTCCCTGCGGATCTCGACCTCGATCTCTTCAGCCCACTCACTTATCTGATCGATCATCTCACCCAGCCCAACCTCCTGATAAGAATCGATCAACCCATGTAACCTGCCAAAAATCTCCACCTTTTCCTGCTTAGTCATACTGCTCTCCCATTTTTGATTCCAGTGACTCACTGGGTTCCATCACCTCTACCACGCTAAGATTATGTAGCGAAGCGACTCCTTCCAGTGCAAGTCTGTCAAGTCCTGTAGAGTGCCTATAGAATGAAGAACCAATTTGGATTTCTCTCAGGTCAACATCATCATCTTTCCGCAACTCAACTGTAACACTGAACAACAGACCTTTTGAACTTGAAGTGACATCAAAAACTATACAGTGAAAAACGCCATTCTCTTCGTCCTCAATGTCCTGAACCATCGGAATCCCGACATCATTTTTTCTCTCTCCAGAAAGTGCAACCGTCATTTGCAAAATAAAATCAGCGTCCCAAAATGCTGAAGGCGCACCATTAGCACGACCATTGTCGTGATCGTGTAGAACAATTTTTTTTCTTTTGCTCATCATCCCTCCATCCCTGCATTCCAATAACCTTCGGCATAAACCTCAATAAGTTTTTTATCGAAGTCATGCCAATCCCCTTCTTCCAACATGCTCCCAGTAACAAATGAGACTGCTCTTGAAAATCGATTCAAGTCATCGATATGTATGACTGCTGAAAGCTCTTCCTTCCAATGTTCCGCTCCAGAAATCTTAATAAATTCAGCGAAGTCTGAGCGCATGATGTCTGCCTCTTCATTAGTCATAACACACACCTCCCTCCCAACACTCATCTGATCGATCATCATCTTCTTCAATTCTTTTTTGAACGATGTAATCAATTGCTTCATCAGTCAAAAAATCTATATCCAATTTGAAAACGTCATTGCCACAAACAAAGCTAACGTCAAAATCAAAATCCACTGCCTTGCCGTCCTCGTACTCGATTCTTGTCTTACTCCAATCCAACATAGTCTCAGGCACATCAATGCCAATGAAAATTTTCGTTGGTTTCATCTCTCTCTCCTCATACATTTCGATATTGTTTTTGCCCTACCTCATCCCATCTAACATCGTCAAACCAAGTATCGTAAAATCTGAAGTCATCAGCGGGATGAAATGGTTTTTCAGCTAAAAATGTTTGTGAATCTTCATGCTCAAGAGTAATTGATCCATCACAATTTTCAGTCATATCAAGATTCAAACTATATTCTTGAATTCCTGCCGAAAGCAGTGATAACTCACTCGCTCCCATTCGCTCTGGAGTTGACCTGGTAAACAGAAGTGACCCAAGTCCAAGCTTCATCGAGTGACTGATCCGCATCCACTCATTATGTTCATCATCCATACGTCAACGCATCCTGAGAGCGCC